>ENA-OYAL01000025-OYAL01000025.1-human-gut-metagenome-genome-assembly--contig:-NODE-25-length-84269-cov-18.805211_pt1 | contig 84269 bp, 60 predicted proteins | sample MGYA00244516_ERZ652817 | MGnify/ENA primary metagenome ERZ652817 (study PRJEB26926, sample SAMN06164692) | human gut metagenome | biome: ENVO:00009003; feature: ENVO:2100002; material: ENVO:00002003...
ATCATCGGAAAATTGGTCAAGTCAAATATGCACTAATTTAATTCATCCAAGAGGTATACTAAAAATCTTTTCTTTAGTTGATGCCGAGCGTACCCATAAAATATTTATGGGATATCGGAAGTTTGACTTTGGGCTATACTCTCCCCTTAGTTTTCTAGCCTCAAGTATAGCCAGCTAAATCCTAATGTAATATCCTATACGGAAGGTGTTTTCTTTGTATGTCTTGTGCTTTCAGTGCGAGTTATATTCTTGTGATGCTGGTTATTGATATCATGATTTGGGAAGGACTGAATTTGTGTTGGGATTGTTTGAGAGACAGATTCATAAAAGTTAGGAATATGTTAACTATAAAAATATTCTTTAGCAGGGAATGAAGATTGAAAAATTGCGTTCTTGATTTTTTATTATAAACCTATAAATATCTAAGTTATGAAAATAGCTGCATTACTGACCGGACGCGGAAACAATACGTTAAAAGATAAAAATGTGTTACCAGTTTTAGGCAAGCCTTTACTGTATTACCCTGCTATGGCTGCAAAGACTTGCAATTTAATAACAGATTTTTATGTGAGTAGCGATGATGAGAAAATTTTAAAAGCAGCATCAGACTGTGGTTATAAAAAAATTGTTCGTCCGGTGGAACTGGCAGCGCCAACATCTCAACATGTAGATGCAATAAGGCATGCTTTAGGAGTGATGAAACAGGATGGGGTAGAACCTGATATTCTTGTTGTTTTATTGGCAAATTCGGGTATTGTAAAAACTGAATGGATTGAAGAGTCAATAACGCAACTTTTAAAAGATGAAGCCTTGTCAGCTTCAGTACCTGTTTTGTTGGAAATGGATAATCATCCCTATCGTTCAAAGCGTCTTCGTGAGGACGGCTGTTTAGATACGTGGTTTGATTTTAGAGGGAAAAATATTTCAACTAACCGTCAGGATCTGCCCATGAATTTTGTCTTATGTCATAACTTCTGGACATTGAATTTGAAAAACTCTTTGTATTCCTCAACAGAGGGACAACAACCTTGGACATTTATGGGTAGCAATATTAAGCCTATTGTTGTGAAAGAAAGTTTTGATGTCCATGATGAAGATGATATTAGACGTACGGAAAAATGGTTACAGGAAGAGGGGATTAAGTATTAATTAATAATGATAGGTGATATGAAAACTTATTTGGTGACAGGTGCAGCGGGGTTTATAGGTGCTGCTATAGCAGATGCTTTATTGAAGTTGGGAAATAGCGTGGTCACGATTGATAACCTTTCAACTGGTAGAGAGGATATCATACCGCAAGGGTGTATATTCATTAAAGGGAATGACTATGATATAGAAATTATAAAACAATTGGATAAATATCGTTTTGATTCAATTATTCATATAGCCGGGCAAAGTAGCGGTGAAATTTCTTTTGAAAAGCCTGTGTATGATTTACAAACGAATACCCAATCGACATTGATGTTGTTGGATTATGCAAAAAGGACAGGATGTAAGGAGTTTATCTTTGCCAGTTCCATGTCTGTATATGGTGATCATGAAATATCTTTGGTTTCTGAGGATACTTTGGCAGTTCCCAAATCTTTTTATGCTGTGGGAAAGCTTGCCAGTGAAAATTATATGCGGATTTATAGTTCAATGTATGGTATAAAGTGTACAGCGTTACGCTTTTTCAATGTTTATGGTGCTGGTCAGAATATGGATAATCTAAAGCAGGGAATGGCAAGCATTTATTTGGCTTTGGCTTTAAGGGAACATCATATTACAGTGAAAGGTTCGAAAGACCGCTTTCGGGATTTTGTTTATATTGATGATATTGTGGATGCCGTACAGAAAACTATGAACCGGACGAAAGGTGAACTTTTTGAAGTGTATAATGTGGCTAATTGTAAAAAGATTCATGTGCATGAAATTGTAGATATCATAGAAAAATCTCTTCCTTTTACAGTTACTCATGAGTATATCGAAGGAACTCCGGGCGATCAAATGGGAGTATATGGAAAAAATGACAAGATTAGGAAAGATTTAGGGTGGGAGGCTCAAGTTTCATTCGAAGAAGGTATGCAGCGGATGATATGCTGGGCTTTAATTGAAAAATAACGATATTAGTGGGTGAGCAAAATTATTCATCATCTCGGATAGCTAAAAATACAGTAGCTCTGTATATAAGGTCATTCATATCAATGTTGATAGCCTTATATACTTCGAGACTTTTGTTGAAAGCTCTTGGAATAGATGATTTTGGTATTTACAATGTAGTGGGTGGAGTTGTAATGCTGTTTTCTTTTTTAAATTCAACTTTGGCCGTTTCTTCTCAGCGTTTTTTGAATTATGAAATGGGTAAGGGGAATTATACAGGTATAAATGAAGTTTTTTGTACTTCTGTCAATATTCAGTTATTGATTGCCATAATAATATTTATCATGGGAGAAGCATCGGGCTTATACTTGTTATATCATTATCTATCTATACCGCAAGAGCGTATGTTTGCAGCGTTTTGGGTATTGCAGTTTAGTATATTAACCCTTATAGTTAATATACTTAGTGTTCCATATAATGCTTTCATTATTGCAAAAGAAGATATGAAGTCTTTTGCTTATATTGATATTTTAGCTTCTGTATTAAAACTTTTAGCTGTTTTGGCTATAATTACATTTGTAGGGGATAGGCTTATCTTCTATGCTTTGTTGATATTATTGGTGCAAATTATAATCAGATTTATATATTCTTTCTATTGTAATCATAAATATGCTGAGGTGAAATATCATTTTTGTAGAAATGATAAATTGATGAAGGAAATGTTGTCATTCTCTTCATGGACTTCATTAAGTGGAATTACATCTTTACTGAATAACTATGGTATAGGTATTTTGTATAATATGTTTTATGGAGTTGCTGTAAATGCTGCTATCGGAATTTCGAATCAGATTCACGCAGCTGTATGGACATTGTTGGGGAATTTCACTACTTCGTTTAATCCTCAAATTACGAAGAATTATGCAAGTGGAGATTGGAATAGAGTAAAACAACTTCATTTTACTGGTGCCAAATTATCATTTTTCCTAATGTCATTGCTTTCAGTGCCCATAATATTGAATACTAAACATCTTCTAGGTTTGTGGTTAATTGATGTTCCACCTTATACAGATGTATTTACACAAATTATACTGTGCATTGCATTGATTTCATCTTTAACATCGACTTCCAATACATTAGTGCGTTCGACAGGTAAGATAAAAAGTTATGAGCTCATATTGAATGGAATTATTGTTTTCTTCTTTTTTCTTTCATTTATTTGTTTTAGATTACATTTCCCGTTGTATGTGCCATATTTAATGTTGCTTTTTTCTTCCCTAGTTATAAGTCTATTTCAAACATATAAAAGTTGCAGATGTGTTGGCTTTTCATATGGATATTATCTTTATTCAGTACATTTTAGGATGTTATTGGCTCTTTCTGTTGCTCTCATAATTGTTTGTACGTGCCAATCGGAGCAAGAAGGAGAATTATTGGTGTTACGCTTGTTATATGCTATTTTTACAGTAGCGCTATGTGAATATTTTATTGGGTTTAATTCGTATGAGAAGGTTTTTTTAAAGCAAGTTGTCTCTAAACTTTTGAATAAACTTTTTTAAGATGAACATGAAGGTAAGTATAATATTTTGTCAAGCATCAGCTAAAGTCGCATCTGTGCTGAATTGTTATGAACATGAATTAAAAGAGGGTAGGACGGTTCGAATTGTTGTACGTAATGTTCCGGCCTTAGTCAAATTCTTTAAATATTTGAATTTAGATGCAGAGATTTTGTTTTTTGATAAAGTTTGTAAGAAAAAATATTTCAGGCAACGAATCAGGCAAGTGAAAAAGGATATTGTGTCATTACATCTTGATGAGGCACCTGACATTCGCGTGTTTTTTACAGATATTTGTGATGACTTATATATGGGACTATACCTTAAATATTTAAAATCATATAATCCAATTCATATTCTTAGTCATTTGGAAATAAGTGATTGGGGAACAAATAATCATTTTGTTTTTTCTCGTAAATCTATACCTTTTAAATTGAGGATAAAGGAGAAGCTTTATTCTTGGTTGTATAGTTACTCATTCAAATATTCATTGAGGGATCATTGGGCGATCGTATTGAATATTCACAAATATCATTATCCGTATTGGGATTGTAGTGATAAATCAGTTGTTCAGAAATATAAAATTGGAACTACGAAAACAGAGAATAAGAATGTGATATTTTTTACAGAGCCATATCGTAATCGATTTCAAACTAAAGAGAACTATGATATGATGAATGTGAAAATAGTAGAAGTACTTCATAAGGCGGGGTATAAAGTTTGGGCAAAAGGACATCCTTGTTTGGGATGTCATCCAGATGTTTTGGAAATCTGTGATAATGAAGTGCCTTCGTATATACCTTCTGAATATTTAGATTTTACTTCTTTTGCATTTGCTATAGGATTTGTTTCTACAGCTTTATGTTCTGCTTCAGAATATATTAAGTCTTACAGTGTACTTCTTATGTGTGAGATAATTGATGATAGAGAAAAAAAATTTTGGCTTAAGTATTTAAATGAAATGTATGGAAGTAAGGTCATGTTCATTTATGATTTTACTTCACTACCGTCCATTTTTTAGGGAGCAGTAGTGTCGTCGTTTAGATTATTATGATGAATTACCAAAACTCCTACAAGGAAAAATAGCGTTGTTTATTGGCTCATATTCTTCATTCAGTGTGGAGGAGAGATATATAGATCTCTTTTGTAAAAAATATAATGCAGTAGTTTTTTGTGATAATACAAGTAATTACAAAGGTGAATTTCGGCTAATAGGTGCATTGCTGAATATAAAAAAATGCTGTTTGCTTATAGAATATACGGTTGCTTATCCATTTAGGTGAGGTATCTGGAGAGCATTTTATGGGACCGCATGCGCAAGAAGTATGGCGTATAAGTGAAGATGGACAACTTCGTAATCGTTATAGTAAGCTGTCTTATATGTTTCATATGAGTGAATTGCATTTCTTTAAGAACTATGCAGGCATGACTTCATAATCAAGAACTACTTTTTTGCAAGATTGTCAAAAGGAGTATCAAAAGTTATATGCTTCATTACCGGATTTTCCTTTTTCAAATATATGGAATGAGGCAATTAGATTAATTACAAATATTGGGCATGTAGATAGTCTGAAAACAGAACTGAAGGAAGATGTAAAGCATGTTATCGGAAAAAGGGAGTTACATTTATTAAGAAAATATTGAGATAATGACTTGTGCTGTTGTTATACCTGTATATAAGGCAAAACCTACTGTGGTAGAAATGGCATCTTTCAAACAATGCTTAACTGTATTGAAGAATTATGATATCTATATCATTACATTTAAGGGGCTTGATTTGTCTGTATATAGTGAAATATCATTGTCAGTTCAGAAAAAGTATAAACTTCATTTTTTTACAGAGGATTATTTTACTTCTGTTGTTGGATATAATAGGCTTTGTCTTAGTATATCTTTTTATGAACGTTTTCTTGACTATGAATACATGATGATTTATCAATTGGATGCTTGGGTTTTTAATGATGAATTAAGTAGTTGGTGTAGCTTAGGTTACGATTATATTGGTGCTCCTTTTTTTTCCTTATCGAGGAAAGAACGTAAATATACGAAGAGAGTAGAAGGTGTGGGTAACGGTGGATTCTCATTGAGGAAGATATCCTATTGTTTGAGAGTGTTGCATTTTCCACCCTTTCTTCCTTTTATAACTCCTAAGATGCTATTCTTGAAAGATTTTTCATTAAAAGAGTGGGTTCAATATCCGTTTAAATTATTGGGAGTGAGGAATAATTTGAATTATTTTCGTCGTAAGATTAATGAGGATGTAATATTTAGTTTATTGGCACAGCGCTCTTGGATTTCCTGTCAATTACCGCCTTTTGATGTTGCATTAAAGTTCGCATTTGAGATTAATCCAAGTTATTTATATAAAATCAATGATGAGAAATTACCTTTCGGTTGTCATGCTTTTGAAAAATATGAATATGACACTTTTTGGCAAAAACACATAAGGATTTCATTATGAAACATATCGCACTCATCACCGGCATCACCGGTCAGGACGGCTCTTTCCTTGCCGAATTTCTTCTTGAAAAAGGATACGAAGTACATGGAACCATTCGTCGTTCTTCAGTAGATTATCGTGAACGCATTGCCCATCTTGAAGGCACTCCAAACTTCCATTTGCATTATGCCGATTTGGGAGATTCCATGAGTATCATGCAGATTATCGGAAAGATACGTCCTACGGAAGTTTATAACTTGGCTGCACAAAGTCATGTTCAGGTCAGTTTTGATGCGCCGGAGTTTACGGCAGACGTGGATGCCACAGGCGTATTACGTGTGCTGGAAGCCGTTCGTCAGAGTGGATTGACGGAAACCTGTAAGGTGTATCAGGCTTCCACTTCGGAACTCTATGGCAAGGTGGAAGAGGTTCCGCAGAACGAGAACACGCCTTTTCATCCTTATAGTCCGTATGCGGTGGCAAAGCTCTATGGCTATTGGATTGTGAAGGAATATCGTGAGGCTTATAATATGTTTTGTTGTTCGGGTATTCTCTTTAACCATGAGAGTGAGCGCCGGGGCGAAACATTCGTTACACGAAAGATAACTTTGGCTGCTGCCCGTATTGCACAAGGTAAACAGGACAAACTGTATTTGGGTAATTTGTCTTCATTGCGCGATTGGGGCTATGCTAAAGACTATGTGGAATGTATGTGGCTTATTCTGCAAAACAAGACTCCGGAAGATTTCGTGATAGCCACAGGTGAGCAACATTCGGTTCGGGAGTTTTGTCAGTTGGCCTTCCACTACGCAGGTATCGAACTGGAGTTCCGGGGCGAAGGGCTTGAAGAAAAAGGCATAGACAAAGCTACGGGACGTGTGCTGATAGAGGTGTCGGAGGATTTCTATCGCCCTACGGATGTGGTGAACCTTTGGGGAGATCCCACTAAAGCCCGTAAGGAGTTGGGATGGAATCCGATGAAAACTTCGTTTGAAGAGTTGGTAAGTATCATGATGAAACATGATATGGAAAAGGTGGCAGTGGAGCGCGTTGCAGGACATATCCGTACCAATCTTGCGGAGTATTTGGAAAAGGGGATTGTGAAATAAGTTGCGGGATACAAATTTGATTATTGCAAGTACCACTTGGTATGTTTTTCTCTCTCTTATCAAAGAGAATGTGTATTTTGTGAAATATATCACAAATAATCATGCTGCCGGTCAATATATTATATAAGCCTAAACCACCTTTGTTCGAAGCTCGAGGCCACGCCCTGAGACGTGGCCGAGCAGTGAATGATGATAGGCGTGGCGGTTCTCATCGGCCTATGCAGGAGCTGAGACCGAATACTCCTGCCAGTGCTGTGGCTACCGCTACAATAGATTTGAGGATGATACCCCATACTGATTTTGATTTTGCGCTCATGTGATTTTAGTGTTTAATGATTAATACTTGATTTGGTATTTCTTCTCACTGTTGGCATTAGCCCAGCGGGTTTTCCTCCTCACCGTTGTCGGGAGGGGTTCCTCCTGACGAACTGCTGTCATCAACGTTATATTGGGAAGTCTCTTTCAGTTGACCTTCCAAATTGATTTGAGCATTGCTCAACTCTCCTGTGGCGCGTGCCCGGAGTTTCAGCCCCTTGACGTTGTCGGCGAGGGAGAATTCGGCGGCTGAGGCTGCACCTTTCTTGCTGACGATGCCTACGGAGAATATGGCGAGATCGTCCAGTTTGACGTTCTTGCCATCCAGAATGAGTTCTTTGATGCATGAAATCATATCGGCAAGCACTCCTTTGATAACTCCGGCGGAGTAGGGAGTGTTGTGGTTTGCCATGTGTTTGGCAAGAGTTTCGATATTGAAGGTTTCTTCAATTACGGGGCGGGCGTACCAAAGTCCTTTCAAAGGGCTTTTCTCACCTGTCATCTGATACTTTTTGTAACGAATCATTGTTTTTGCTTTTTTGAGTTATTAACAATCGGTTTACTATCTCTTTGTGATCACGATGCGAAGATATGACACCGCACAGGAGGGTTTGTCACTTTCTGTATGTTAGGGTCTGTTAGCGTTCGTTATAGGTGGAAATAGTTGCTTAGATGTGAAGATATTTCCGTATCTTTGTTCTGTAAGAACTAATGAACTCAAAAGATATGGAGATTTTTAAAATACGTACCTATGGGCGGACGGAACTCGCTCAACTTTATTGTCCGGCCCTTTGTCCTCAAGCCGCTTTTCGTAAACTGAACCAGTGGATAGATTTCCATCCCACCTTGCGGCATGAACTCCATGCATTGGTTCCTTCGGACAGGGTGCGGACATATACACCGGCACAGGTGCGGCTGATTGTTGAGGCACTGGGAGAGCCGGATGTTTAGTTGAGAACTGAAGGCAGGGCGTGAGCAGCCGGGATGCGTAATGTCCGGTTTAGGATTCCTAAAGGTCAACTCTGCGATTGTAAAGTTCAACTCTGGAAACCTAAAGCAGACCTTTACAGTTGTAAGATTTCTAACTTTCAGGTTTTTCCGTATATCTTCCCATGGCATAGAGGTTAGCCTGTATCTCATCGCCAGTGAGTTCCACCATTCGGTAGCCCCGCTTGCCGCCTGAGCGCATGGATTCGAAACCTTCCTGTTTCAGCACCATGCCTATTTTGACGGGACTCAGCTTTTGGCGGATGCCGGAGTTGATGCGGCAGAGTATCTGGGAGTTGGTGATGAACATACATTTCTCGCCCGGCATGGGACGGCGGTAATGGGTCAATATCAGTTCCTGTTCCAGACAGGGAATTTCGAAATGCCTGTTGTGCAGGTTCAGGGCTTCAATCTCTTTGTCTTCCAGCCAGTAATGGTAGCCGTTTTGCAGTAGGGCGTATGCTTGGGAGTAAACCCCGGCATAGTCCACTGGAAAGTCATAAGGGCTGTCGATATTCTCCACTTCAAAGGGGAGCCAACGGCGGTTTCCGGTGGGGTCGGCGAGGAAGTGAGTGTTGTTGCTGGTTCCGCAAAAGCTGGCTATGTGGTCGCGGTGTTCCTTGTAATGTGCATATGCGGCGCGCTCGTTGACTACCTTCATGGTGGTAAGCGCCTTTATCTGGTTCACCTCTTGCGTTTCCATTTCGTCCAGTTCCTCCAGGCACACAATGGCAAATTCGGCAAGGGTGAGGAGGTCGTCTTTGGTGATGCGGCGGGCGTTGGACTTCAGATAGAAGTAACGGCGCAGTTCGGGTGAAAGCAGATTGTTGAGCCAAGTGGTTTTATAGATGCCTTGCCGGCCGGTCAGCACCAATATTTCATGGTTCACCACTTCCTTGTCGAAGAGGGCGGCAACCATTCCCACCAGCCATTTCTTGAAGTAGTAGGCAAAGGGAATGGTGTTGTTCCGGACGTGTACGTGGGTGGCAAGTTGCGCGATGTAATCGGTGGTTCCGTCCCAGGGTGGCAGGTTCTTAAAATATTGCTCGAAGGGGTTGAAGGTATCAACAAATTCCGAATCGAGCACTGCCCGTATGTGGGCGGCCTGTCCCGGTTTCGCTTCTTTGCACATACGGCACCACAGGGTATTGACGTAGCGGTCTGTGAGTTCTTCGTACTTCCCGCCGCTTCCGGCTGTCAGCACCTCGCACTTGCCGGTTACGGTGTTCTTGCGAAAAGATGCCTGACCGTTGAGAAATTGTTCAATGTCTGCCACCGATGCCATAAACTCCTGCCGTTCATCATTGTTTTGCGACTTGCGGAGTGGAGGAAGAGAGAGGCTGCCATGCTCTTCGATGTTGAGGTAGCAGGAGGCGAAAATGCCTGTCACGTCGCCATTGTAGTCGGCAAAACGTTCTGTTGCCCATTGGGTGGCTACGTTCTGTGCCACTCCGTAGGCGTTGAGCAGATAGCCCATGCGCATGATATATTCGTTGTGGTGATGTTCTGCATATTCCACACCTTCATCCGCAAGGCGACGGCAGGCAGCGTCAATCACTCTTTGCAGACGGCGGTGGTTTTTGGCAGATGCCGGGCTATGCTTGGGCGCAGCAGTTTCTGCATTCCGGCTGAAAGGTACGGCATCGGGATTGAAAAACAGATGCTCGTCGTGTGCAAGTCCGCTTAGGCGGGTGGCATTTTTGCATTTCAGGTCACATTCAAGTCCTGTGAGACGGGTGTAGTACTCGTTAATGGCGGTAAAAGTGTGGGTGTGGAGCCGGTGGTTTTTCTCGCAGTTGTCGGTAAGTCCGGTGTATCGGCAGAGTAACCGGATACCATGTCCGCTGATGGTGACATATTGCAGCAAGGTGTGCTTGTCGGCTTTGAGCAGTTCCAAACACTGTTCCATGCGTTCGGGCGGCACGTGGTCTATGTCTACCGGACAGATTCCTGTCCACCCGCTGATGTTTGCTTTCTGTTTTCCGCCTTCGAAGCGCACGCTGACGGCAAAGCAGGGGCAGGATGCTTTTTCGCGTGCAGCGGCGGTGACTTGTTTTTGCTCCAGATAATAGCGATGCTTTTCGGTGTGTTCGATCACCGCCTGATTGTCGCGGAGAAGGCTGATGATTGTTTTCAGGGGAACCTCTATCGGGCAGGTGTCCGCATAACCTTTAAAAAGACTGACTAAAATATTTTCCATTGTCATTTGTATGAATTTTAAATAATGGCTGTAAAGGTGGGGATAATAACCGGAACTTTATGGCTGCGTGTTTTCCTCATGTGGAAAACATGAGACCGATATTTAACCGAAATTAACTTTGCTGGCTTGAGTTGTTACGCACGACTATTTAATAATTACGTTTTAAAAACGATAAACAATGAAGCAAAATTTCGCTCCCAATGCCGAATTGGGAGAACTCCTGGCCTTGTTGCAGGAAACGGTGCAGGTGTGTGGCAAGCATCTTACGGATCGTGTCATTTGCCAGTGCACCGGCATGAGTAGTAAAACTTATACTGCTTTAAAAGGGGCTCCGTTTCAAACCTCTTGCCGTACTATACAGTGATATGTTTCTACTTGGACGAACTTATCGCCCGAAAAGACTCTGATACCCTGCGTATTGTACTGAAAGAACTGTACGAACGTCTCAAACTGGATTATTGCAACAGGTAGTGCCTTGACACCCTGGCATCGCTCTTGCAGAACTTTTCTTTATGTGCACGCATGAAGAATACATGTTTGAGACTTGGATAAAAAAAACTCTCTCCTGCGCGCGTGAGGGAAAGTTATACAAGGGTGGTGACAGGGTGTCACAACGGGCAAATGGAAACATTATGAATTAGTAAAGAATTTTTATGTAGATAAAATGTTATGAGTGTACATAAGTCAATAGTCCTTTTTTGTAAGAAAATAAGTGTGTCGCTTTTTAAATTGAGAAATCCATTAGTATCTATTGTAAATGGACAGGAGGTTTTTATATATAAGAGTAAAGTATTGTTGAAAAGTAGAGGAGGAAATAAGATAAGGATAGGTAATGGAGTATCTATACGGAATACCACGTTTTTATTCGCTGGTTCCAATAATCAAGTTGTTATAGAAGATAATGTAAAGATTTTAGGAGCAACATTTTGGATTGAAGACAATGACAATTTGATCTCGGTAGGTGCTGGAACTACAATGGAGAACAACATACATTTGGCTTGCTGTAGAGGGTACAAGTATTTGTATAGGTAGTGATTGTATGCTGTCACATGATATTAATATCCGGACTACCGACTCGCATTCAATAGTGAATTTAAAAGGAGATAGGATTAATCCGTCGCAAAATGTGAATATAGGTAATCACGTTTGGATAGGTTTGGGGAGTGTTGTATTGAAAGGGAGTTGGGTACCAGATAATAGTATTGTTGGTGCTCGTTCTGTATTCACTGCTTCAAAAGCGATTTTTTCAAATTGTATTTATGCAGGAGTACCTGCTAAAAAAGTTCAAGATAATATTAATTGGACAAGAGAAAGAATTAAAGAAAAGAAAATATGAAACTATTAATATCAGTAGTAACTGTTTGCTACAATGCTGCGGACACGATTGAAAAGACCATGCTGTCCGTACTTAATCAGACGTATCATGACATAGAGTATATTATTATTGATGGCGGCAGCACTGATGGCACTGTTGAAATTATCCGGAAATATGCTGACAGAATTGCGTACTGGGTGAGCGAACCGGACAAGGGGATTTATGATGCGATGAATAAGGGGATAAAGGTGGCGACGGGGGAGTGGATTAATTTTATGAATGCGGGGGATGAGTTTGTAGACGAAGGCGTTATAGAAAAGCTTTTTCAGAATAGGACTATTGATACGGTTGGAGTTGTGTTTGGAGATACACTGTTTATACATAAGAGCAAACAGAAAATTGTAAAATTTGGTGATGATCCACATCATAAAATAATGCCTTCTTGTCATCAGTCTATTTTTTGTAGAAGAATTCTTCTTGCTAGAATTCTTTTCGATTTAAGATATAAAATAGCAGCTGATTATAATCTTTTTTTCCAATTAAGACAAATGGACATAGAATTTCAATATGTTCAATTGGTGGTGGCTGTCTATGATGCAGCTAATGGTATTTCCAGCAGAAATGAGTGGAGTACACAAAAAGAAATGCTTAAGATAGAAAGTCGGTCATTGGTGTACTTTATAAGAGTCTGTTTATTAGGACTAAAGCTGTTCGTAAAAAAAGTATTAATAATATTGAAGATGAAAAAATGAAAAAGGTAATGTTGGTTTTCGGAACTCGTCCTGAAGCTATAAAAATGGCTCCACTTGTCAAAGCGTTTCAAAAAGAGTTTGACAAATTTCAAACAATAGTTTGTGTTACGGGGCAGCATCGCGAAATGTTGGATCAGGTATTGGCTATTTTTGACATAAAACCGGATTATGACTTGAATATCATGAAACAAGGGCAAGATTTATATGATGTTACATCACGTGTACTACTTGGAATGCGCGATGTACTTAAGAAAGTCCGACCGGATATTGTTTTGGTGCATGGAGATACGACAACTTCTACAGCCGCAGCCTTAGCTGCTTTTTATCAGCAGATTCCTGTGGGACATGTAGAAGCGGGGTTGCGTACCCATAATATTTATAGTCCGTGGCCTGAGGAGATGAACCGACAAATAACTGGGAGAATCGCTACTTATCATTTTTCGCCCACGCCGTTGAGCCGGCAAAATCTTTTAGCTGAAGGATTAAGAGAGGAAGCTGTTATGGTGACAGGTAATACTGTGATTGATGCCCTCTATATGGTAGTGGATAAAATCAAGAGCGACAAAATATTGGATGCAAAGTTAGAGGATACATTGAATCAAGCAGGTTATAATGTGAACCGTCTGGCTAATGGGAAGAAATTGGTGTTGATTACTGGGCATCGTCGGGAGAACTTCGGTGATGGTTTTATTTCCATGTGTACGGCAATCAAGGATTTGGCGCAGAAATATCCGGATGTGGATTTTGTATATCCCATGCATCTCAATCCTAATGTGCGTAAGCCTATTCATGAGGTGTTTGGTGAAAATCTGTCTGGTTTGAGTAATATGTTCTTTATTGAACCGTTGGAATATTTATCTTTTATTTATTTGATGGAGAAGTCTGCGATTGTGTTGACTGATAGTGGTGGAATACAGGAAGAGGCTCCGGGGCTGGGGAAGCCTGTGCTTGTGATGCGTGATACCACGGAACGCCCAGAGGCGTTAGAAGCTGGTACGGTAAAATTGGTAGGTACGAATTATGAAAAAATAGTGAATGAGGTATCTGCGTTGCTGGATGATAGCACCTATTATGATAAAATGAGTAGAGCTGTGAATCCTTACGGGGATGGTAAGGCTTGTGGAAGAATTGTAAATAGGCTGGTATGAATAAAAGAATTTTATTTTTAGCACCATATAGTATACCGACTAATAATCCCGAGGCTATTTGTAATGCCAAATTATTGGAGGTATTGTCTAATGCAGGATATATCATTGATGTAGTAAGTAAAAATAATCTATCAGCGTATGTTCCTAATATGAGTGAACTTAGATTCACAAGTAAATTATCTTCATTGAAGATATTCTACTTATCTAATGTTGTTAATAGGCAAACAATTTGGGGGCATATACGAGTTCTTCTGAAAACAGGTTATGTTTATAAAGGAGCCCATTGGGCATATTATGCTATAACTTATTCGGAGAAGTTGATAAAGGCAAATCATTACGATTGGATTATGTCTCGTAGTCCTTCTTCTGAACTTGCCGCATTATATCTTTCTAAAAAATTTGGAATAAAATGGATTGCAAATTGGAATGATCCTTATCCAGAAAAACGGATGCCTAAACCTTATGGAGGAGGACCGGTTGCAAAGTTATCTTTTTTTGAACGTCATCTATTAAAGGAAGTGACAAGATGCGCTACGTGGCATACCTTCCCCTCGGAACGACAGCGTTGTTATATGGAACAATATATGCTTGGTATGAAAAATGTTAAGATAATACCGCATGTTTGTTTACCTGATGTTGTCAGTTTGGATGATACTGTCAACGAGGATCGGGCTTTGCGTATTGTACATTCAGGTAATGTATCCTATCCTCGTGACCCAAAAACGTTTATTGAAGGAGTAAAAATTTTTATATTGAAAAACCCAAAAGCCTCAATAGAGATTTTTTTTATAGGTAAACAGGACTCCGATTTTATTAGACTTGTACAAAAAAAAAAGCTTACTGGAGTTATAAAAATGGTACAGCCTATGAATTATATGGATAACTTAGTCTTTATTTCAAAAAATGATGTTGCTTTATTAATTGAGGCTCCTGTTGAAGAGGGAATCTTTCTACCAACTAAGGTGGGAGATTATATGCAATGTGGAAAAGAAATTTTTGCAGTGAGCCCTCATGTAGGGCAGATGCACGACTTGTTTAATGAAAAAAAAATAGAGTATTATGCAGATTGTACTGATGCACAGGAAATTGCTTCTCAATTAGAAAAAATATATATGAAGAAGGATGAATATCTCAAAAGAAAATGTAAAAAAGAGATTATCAAAGAATATTCAGCAGAAAGTATATTGGATGCATATAATCAGATATTAAACAGTTAGATTTTGTTAAACAATGTCGATTTATATCTTAATATTGTTTGGAACTTTTTTTATGTTTGTACAATCTATATCGAAAGGGAAAGATAGAATTAATCATGAAATAGAATTAGATATTTATTTGTTTTTATTATGTTTGTTTTTATGTTTTGGATATACTACGGGTACGGATTGGCGTTCTTATGAGCAAGCATATGGTTGGGTTGCTACAGAGTACAAGAACCTGTTCCTTTTTCAAGAACCCGGTTATGTATTATATACTTTTCTTTTTTCTAGTTTAGGAATAGATTTTTTTCATTTTCTGATATTTACTAAAATAGTAACTTTTTATTTTGTTTTTAGGGCTATTCGTTACTATGCTCCATGTCAGGTCATCTTTTTGTCACTTGTTTTCTTTATTGCCTGGTATGCGTTTTTTTTGTTTATTGATAATCCTTTACGGAACTTAATAGCAGTGAGTATTTTTTTGTCTTCAACAAAATATTTGAGGGAGGGACGTATCAAGCCTTATCTTTTTATGACTTTATTGGCTATCTCTTTTCATTTCTCTGCTATTGTAATGTTACTTTTGTATTATTGGGGTAGAAAGAAATATTCGAATCGGAATCTGATTGTAATTTATGTGATATGCAATATGCTGTTGTTAAGTAATTCTTTGATATTCAGTGTGGCTTCTGCCTTGTTTTCTTCTGTTCCACTCGTAGGTGATAAAATAGTTGCTTATAGTACAGGAGAAGGTGATGGAGGGGGAAAATTACTGTCATTCGGCTATTTGGTACATACCTCATTCTTTATATTTCTATTGTGTGGGAGGAAATATATAGAGAGGGAAAAAAACGGGCAAATGATTTTTATGTTTGCTATACTCCTACCTATCTTTTTTAGATTAGGACTGACTATAACTGTGATGGGACGTTTGCAACTTTATATAGCTGTATTCTATGTCGTGGCTATCGGAATGTTGTTTAATGCCTTTGAATGGCGTTCCAAGTTGTTGTATGTTTTTATGATATTGATAGTCAGTATAGCTTCTTGTTTCAGCTATATGACGAAGGATTCAAGATATGTTCCCTATACTCATTATCTGTTGATGGATCATGATATGTCGTATGATGAAAGAGCCGAATATAATTCGCGTCATTCCCCTTATAAGTAGAACTAATTATTATTTGTAATGAATATTGTTTTTGTAGCTCCCTCCATTAAGACGGGAGGTGGTAATCGTGTCTTTATTGAGTTGGCAAATTGCTTGTCCGAAGATAATAATGTGAGAATTGTATACCCTTATAACTCTGATGAAAAGCATACGTTTGCGGTTAAGCCTAATGTGAAATTTGTGAAGATTGGCAAGTTGGCTGTTTCCAAAGTCTTCAAAATTGTAAATATGGTAAGATGTGTATGCTATCTGAATAGATTAGATGCTACTCATAAATTGATTATCTCTGATCCTATATTTTGTTTACTCATTCCTTTTTTCTCAAAAAAACAAAATATTTATCGTTTTATCCAGGCTGATGACTATCGTATATATGATGATGGTTTGTTGTTGGGTAAAGGTTTTTTATATAAACTATATAAGTGGTTGGCTAAAAAATCTTATCATCAGCATATAAATTATATTTTTAATTCACTGTTTGTCTATAAAAATTATTGTTATGATGCGCAACGTGTAGATGTACCTTTTGCATTGGTTCATCCGGCAATAGACCATGAGGTCTTTAACAAATCAAAGCAAGAAGCGAATCTTTCTACGGGCGTTTCCATCTGCCTTATAGGTAGGAAGCATCCATGGAAGGGTTTAAATACATTTATCAATGTGTTAAAAAATCTTTCCAGAGAAGAAAGGAGCCGAATACAAAAGGTTGTAGTAATGAGTCATGATGATATGAGTTCTTTTGATATGCAGGGTATTGAATTTTTAAAACCCTCCTGTGACAGTGAGATAGCTCAAACATATCAATCTTCAGAAATATTTATTTCTACTTCTTGGTGGGAAGGTTTTGGTCTGCCACCATTAGAAGCAATGGCTTGTGGATGTGCTGTAATTTGTAGTGATTCCGGTGGAGTAAATGAATTTGCAAGACCTAATGAGAATTGTTTAATGTTTTCGCCAAAAAATGAAAGTGAATTAAAGAGCCTTTTAATGAGATTGATTGATAATGAAAATCTGAGGAAAACCTTATCCTTACAGGGAGTAGAAACAGCAAAAAAGTTTACCTGGAAAGCTTCGGCAGAACAGTTCCTGAAAATAATTTCTTGAGTAATCAATGGATAAACAAGCAGGATTATTTTTAGAATAATTGCTTTTACAAATAAAATTTCGCATTTTGTGGTTATAGAATAAATTAAATAATGAAAGTGTCCGAACCCACAGGAGTGTATGACACACTTCATCTTCAGGGCTTGAAAAGTAGGTTTATATCTTCTATTGATAATGCAACCGATAAAGATAAGTTGGAGCAATACGTAGAATTGCTTTATGAGGACAGTATGCCCTATCTTTTTCTAAAACAAATTTTTATGTAGTGGCTATTCATGCCACTCTGATGAAACAGAATTGACTTTGTTCGTTTTTTGCTGCTCGAATTACATTCGTAGAACTCTTTTATGGCTAGTTCATTTTCTGAGCTGGTCGATTTCTTATATTTTAATTTTTCAATATCATAAATCATGATTACAGCTTCTGTTGTGACGTTTCATACCTCGTATGTAGATTTGAAACGCTTGTTGGATTGCGTGTTGCATTCTTCCATTGATATATTTTTTATTATTGATAATTCATCCAATGACAGTTTGCGTGAGTTCGCTTCACTTTCGGACAAGATTGTCTACATTCATAGTGATAATTTAGGTTTTGGCAGTGGACATAATATTGCTATCCGCAGGTCGATAGAGTTGGGGGCGCAATACCATGCGGTGATAAATCCTGATATTTATTGGGAGGGAGATGTGGCAAAGCCGCTTGCCGGATTTATGGATAAGCAGGAAGATTGTGGCTTGGTGATGCCAAAAGTACTTTATCCCAATGGGAATGTTCAGTACTTATGCAAGTTGTTGCCTACACCGATGGATTTGTTCGGGAGAAGATTCATTCCTTTCAATGCTTATCAGGAGAAACATGATGCGTGGTTTGAACTACATCATACCGGATATGACAAAGTGATGGAAGTACCTTCCCTTTCGGGATGTTTTATGTTTATGCGGGTGGAGACGTTGAAACAAGTTGGCGGCTTTGATGAACGTTTTTTTATGTATGCCGAAGACTTGGATTTGTGTCGCAGGATAGGGGAGGTTTCAAAGACAATATTTTATCCTGAAGTATCAATCTATCATGAATATGAAAAAGGCTCTTATAAGAATAGAAAGCTGCTGAAATATCATATTTGTTCTGTTGTGAAGTATTTCAATAAATGGGGATGGATATTTGACAAGAAAAGAACTATGGCGAATAGAAAATGTGTGGAACAGCTTGATATAAAATAGATTGTATGGAAAAGAACTATAAAGTTGCTGACACTCGGAAGATTATTACTTATATCATCAGTCAGCCGGAAAATGTTTCGGTAGATGATATTATTCAAAATTCCGGTGCTGACAAATTGCGTGTGTATCCTGCCTTATTCGAGTTGGAACAAAATGGTTTCCTCGAAGTAGTGGAGCGTGAAGAACTCGGAGCACCATTGTTGGTACGTAGGCGGAGAGATGCTTCACAAGTGTAGTATGGCGTTATGTGATGCAGTGTGATACTGGTAAATGACGGGTAACAGCGGTTACTTTGTTTTAGGCGCAGCCGAAATCGCTTTTTTGAAGTGGTTTCGGCTGTTTTTATTATCAATTATTTCGGTGATTAGAAAAATGTATATTTGCATATAAAATTCCATTCCGAAAACATATAATAATATAATAGTACCGCAAATGGCTGATAAGCAAAATGTACTTCCCGATAATTATGATAATTGGCGGAAAGAGGTTATTTCATTGATAGAAAGTTCCAAACTGAAGGCTATATTTAGTGTAAATGCGGAACTGCTCGCTTTATATTGGAAAATAGGCAATGATATTCTAATTAAACAAAGAGAACAAGGTTGGGGGACAAAAGTCATTAGACAGTTGTCAAAAGGCCTAGCAAAGCGTTTCTGACTAAGGGTCAATTTTCTGTCTTATTTTTTTAGTCCTCCAAATTGTATTTTAGCTTTTGATATTTGCGAATTGTTTCCCGTTGAAGGCTTTCAAGTGTGCTGATCTCTATGGATAGTTGGCGGAGCTTGGGATTAGCCTCTTTGAGAATTCGTGCTGTTTTATAATCATAGATTTCCGGTACTATTTCTCCATTTCTTTTACATTCGTTCAGTAGGTAGGAGGCGCAGGCAATATAATGCTCTTTGAGGGCTTTGCGTCTTTTTTCGAGTAGCGGGCGGTAAGCTTTATCCTCATTGTATATGCGTTGATAGAAACCGTCTAAGGCTACTTTGCGGTCTTTTTTTTGTTCCGTATTGGTGGCTCTTTTGTATAAAGAATCGAGGGTGATATACTCCGGGTAGGATTTCAGTAGTGTTTCAACTTCTTTTTTAGTCTTTTCATAGGCCAATCTCTGAGGTTCCAGTTCTTCAGGCTTTATGGTAGTGGCAAGTTGTACCAGCCGGGGTTCTTGATTGAAGTTTGTAATTTTGTAGAGTTTTTTGCAATACTCAATGTACTTTTCTGTTATTTCCCAATTGTACTGCAAAGTCTTTTCTTGCAAATCAGTCTGTATGTTTGCCAGTGCATTTTCTAATTGAGCGATTTCAATTTGTAGCGAATCTGTCTTGGAAAGGGACTGTGCTGTTATCGGCAATAGGCAGCAAAGAGTAAAGATCGTTGATAGAATGTTTCTTTTCATGATATTAGATGTTTGGGTTAGTAATGAAAGCAAATATAAATTCTTTACTTTATAATTCCAATAATTCCTTTGGTTTTTTGAAGGATAAGCTGTGCGGGTGTTTTTATAGTCTGTCTAGCAACGGGCCTGAGAGGTTTATTATCTTTTTGTTATTAAAACAATCTGCCTTTTAATTATTTGCAAAGATACGATATTTAAGTCGTTTAATTTTTGTGCTCAATCTCATTTTTCTTCGTATCTTTGTGCTCCAAATAATTAACACCTCTGTTTCTATGCAAGAAAAGATTATTATTCTTGATTTCGGTTCACAGACCACGCAGCTTATCGGTCGTCGTGTTCGCGAGCTGAATGTATATTGCGAAATTGTGCCTTACAACAAATTTCCCCAGGGAGATGAGAGTGTAAAGGGAGTTATTCTTTCGGGCAGCCCGTTTTCCGTATATGATGAGAGTGCGTTTAAAATAGATTTAAACGAGATTCGCGGTAAATATCCTGTATTGGGAATTTGCTACGGTGCACAGTTCATCGCTTATACCAATGGTGGAAAGGTTGAGCCTGCGGGTAGTCGTGAATACGGACGTGCACATCTGAATTCTTTTGATAAAGGCAATGTGCTTTTCAAGGGAGTGAAGGAGAACACACAAGTATGGATGAGTCATGGTGACACCATCACAGCAATTCCTGACAACTTCAAAACGATAGCTTCGACAGATAAAGTGAAGATTGCCGCTTATCAGGTGGAAGGCGAGAAGATGTGGGGTGTTCAGTTCCACCCGGAAGTGTTCCATAGTGAGGACGGCACGCAGATGCTGAAAAACTTTGTTGTGGAAGTGTGCGGTTGCAAACAGGATTGGAGCGCTGCATCATTCATTGAAACTACCGTTGCCCAACTGAAAGAACAGCTTGGAGATGACAAAGTGGTGCTTGGCCTGAGTGGCGGAGTGGATTCTTCCGTTGCTGCCGTACTGCTGAATCGTGCTATCGGTAAGAACCTGACTTGTATCTTCGTGGATCATGGCATGCTGCGTAAGAATGAGTTCAAGAATGTGTTGCACGATTATGAGTGTCTGGGACTGAACGTAGTGGGCGTGGACGCAAGTGCCAAATTCTTTGCGGAGCTGGCAGGAGTGACCGAGCCGGAACGAAAACGCAAGATTATAGGAAAGGGATTTATTGATGTGTTTGATGAAGAAGCCCATAAGATAAAAGATGTAAAGTGGCTGGCACAGGGTACTATCTATCCGGATTGCATTGAGTCGCTTTCTATCACCGGAACGGTTATCAAGAGCCATCACAATGTGGGAGGATTGCCCGAAAAAATGCATTTGAAGCTGTGCGAGCCGTTGCGTCTGTTGTTTAAGGACGAAGTTCGCCGCGTAGGACGCGAGCTGGGCATGCCGGATCATCTGATTACCCGCCATCCTTTCCCCGGACCGGGGCTGGCTGTGCGTATCTTGGGTGATATAACTCCGGAAAAGGTGCGTATCTTGCAAGATGCGGACGACATCTTCATTCAGGGCTTGCGCGACTGGAAGGTGAAGGATGCCGACGGAAATGAAACGGTGCTTTATCATCAGGTTTGGCAGGCGGGAGTTATCCTGCTTCCGGTGCAGTCTGTCGGTGTAATGGGAGATGAACGTACGTATGAACGTGCTGTTGCCTTGCGTGCTGTTACTTCTACCGATGCCATGACTGCCGACTGGGCGCATCTGCCTTATGAGTTCTTGGGCAAGGTTTCCAATGATATTATCAACAAGGTGAAAGGGGTGAATCGCGTAACTTACGATATCTCCTCAAAACCGCCTTCCACAATTGAGTGGGAATAAGTAATACCTGAAAAGGGGATGAATTTCATTTTGAATTCATCCCCTTTTAGTTTCTTACGTGAGGCAGTGCATCACTCTCATGCAAGTATCAGATTTTCTGCATCGGGTATTACGATTTCTCCGCGGTGCAGCTCTATCAATCCTCTGTCCTGCATGTTGTTGAGAGCCTTTGATATCCCTGCGCGAGTCTCGTTGACTATTTGGGCTAAATCTTCCATCTTGATTTTCAGTACTTTCTTTCCCGACGGGCGTTCTACGTGGCTGAGGATGAAATGGGAAATACGTGCTTCAAGATCGTTGCCTGCCACCTTCCATAAGCGGTTATGCAGCATTTGGGCGCGGTTGCTCACCATGTTCATATAGTTCAGGCGGAATATCTCATAGCTGAATAGCTCTTTCATCACGAACGCTTTGCTGATGCTGACCGTATGTACCTCCGTATTGGCGCGGTGTGTAGAAGCATAGGATGTGTTCATGCCGAACATGGAATAAGGTTCGATCAGGTAGGGAGCCGGAAAATATTCCGTAAAGCTGTAAGAAGCATCAGCGGATAATGTGGAAGATGCTACTTCTCCTTTTAGAATGAACACCAGTTCGTGGCAGGAAGAACCTTTTTGCAAAAGAAGCTCTCCCGGTTTATGTTTCGTGAAATGCAATTTTACCTTTTCCAAGATACAGGTGAAGTCCTCTTGGGCAAGTCCTTGAAAAAGGGGTAATTGTAATAGTGTATCGAACATTGTTTCCATATAGTTTCTGTATTATGGTTCAAGAACAAAAGTAGGTATAATCGCTCTCTGCCGTAAACACTTACCCTCTCTTTTTGTTTTTTTTATTATTTCTTAAACGTGCTATTCATTCAGTTTTAAGAAATTTTGCAGAATGTATAAAAATAGATTATCTTTGCAGAAAAGAAAAAGGAGGAACGTATGTTTTCAGCATTTAATTGGCAACAAATGACCAGCGCTTTTATTGTGTTGTTTGCCGTAATAGATATTATAGGCTCTATTCCTATTATCATCAACCTGAAAGAGAAAGGAAAAGACGTAAATGCATTAAAAGCTACGTTGATATCGTTTGCACTGTTGATAGGCTTTTTCTATGCAGGTGATATGATGCTGAAACTGTTTCATGTAGACATCGAGTCGTTTGCCGTAGCAGGTGCGTTTGTCATCTTCCTGATGTCGTTGGAGATGATTCTCGATATTGAGATATTTAAGAATCAGGGGCCTATAAAGGAGGCTACATTGGTGCCGCTGGTGTTTCCGTTATTGGCGGGAGCCGGAGCATTCACCACGTTGCTCTCTTTGCGTGCCGAGTATGCCAGTGTCAACATCATCATTGCGCTGGTGCTGAATATGATATGGGTGTATTTTGTTGTCAGCATGACGGGACGCGTGGAGCGTTTTCTCGGTAAGGGCGGAATTTATATTATCCGCAAGTTCTTCGGCATTATCCTGCTGGCGATTTCCGTACGCTTGTTTATGGCAAATATATCATTGCTGTTGGAGAGTTTTCATAATTAAGACGGTCTTTTTTATTACTGTTCGGGGAGGAGGGGTGTGCATCTTTCCCTTCACTGTTTTTTCCTCTTCCTCAATTATCCTCTTTTGGGACTTTCTTTCATATTGTGGGATGAATAGTTAGAAATAGCGGTATAATCGCAGTCAGAACTATTTGTCGGGCATCATATTTCATATATTGTACACGAATTGATGATTTTCGTACAATGCTATGAATTATTTACTTGAAAAACGAAAAAAAACTGACTTTTTATTTTGCGTATAGGCTGAAATTTGTACTTTTGAGCATCGCTACAAGTTGTGTAGCGCGCATACCTGAAATAATTAACCTTTAAATAATGCACAACTATGAGTTATTTACGATTTGACAAGACCTTGATGGTTAATCTGCAAGAATCTTTGCCAAGGGAGATACTTCGGACTAACAAATCGGGGGCCTATCATTGTACGACAATTGTAGATTGTAACACACGAAAATATCATGGGTTGTTGGTGATTCCCGTTCCCAACCTGGATGATGAAAACCATGTGCTGCTGTCTTCTTTGGATGAAACGGTAATTCAACATGGCGCAGAGTTTAATCTGGGTTTGCACAAATATCAAGGAAACAACTTCAGCCCGAACGGGCATAAGTATATCCGAGAATTTGACTGTGAGCATATCCCGGCAACAACTTACCGCGTAGGAGGGGTAATCCTCCGTAAAGAGAAAATTTTTGTACATCACGAGAACCGGATTCTAATTCGTTATACCTTGGTGGATGCCCATTCGGCAACAACACTCCGGTTCCGCCCTTTTCTGGCATTTCGCAGCGTGCGTGAATATACGCACGAAAATGCACAGGCCAACCGCGACTATCAACCGGTGGAAAACGGCATCAAGACCTGTATGTATCCCGGATACCCGGAACTTTATATGCAACTGAACAAAAAGAATGAATTTCATTATCAGCCGGACTGGTATCGCGGCATTGAATATCCGAAGGAACAGGAACGCGGATATGATTTTAATGAAGACCTGTATGTGCCCGGCTATTTTGAGGTGGACATAAAGAAAGGTGAAAGCATTGTGTTCTCAGCAGGTATCTCGGAGATTTCGCCGCGCAAACTGAAACAGACCTTTGAGGCGGAAGCGGAAGACCGTACTCCGCGGGATAGCTTCTACCACTGTCTGAAAAATTCGGCCCACCAATTCCATAACAAACAAGGAGAGGAGCATTATATACTTGCAGGCTACCCCTGGTTCAAGTGTCGTGCACGCGACTTGTTTATTTCTTTGCCCGGCCTGACTTTGGCGGTGGACGAACAATCGGAATTTGAAGATGTTATGAAAACTGCAGAGAAGGCTGTCCGCGATTTTATGGAAGATAGGCCGGTGGGCTATAAAATCTATGAAATGGAGCATCCGGATGTGCTCTTATGGGCGGTGTGGGCTTTGCAGCAGTATGCTAAGGAAACATCGCGTGAGCTGTGCCGGCAGAAGTATGGCAAACTGTTGGAGGACATTATGAATTATATTCGCGGCCGTAAGCATGACAACCTGTTCTTGCACGAAAACGGTTTGCTTTATGCAAACGGTAAGGAGAAAGCCGTTACATGGATGAACTCTACTGCCAACGGGCATCCTGTAATTCCTCGTACCGGTTATATCGTAGAGGTGAACGCTTTGTGGTATAATGCCTTGCGCTTTGTTGCAGATTTAGTTCGTGAGAGCGGAAACGATATATTTGCGGACGAATTGGATGATCTGGCCGAAATGGCGGGAAAATCCTTTGTAGAGGTTTTCCGCAATGAATACGGTTATCTGTTTGACTACGTGGACGGCTATATGATGGATTGGAGTGTCCGCCCCAACATGATATTTGCTGTGGCTTTTGACTACTCTCCATTGGATCGCGCACAGAAAAAACAGGTACTCGACATTGTGACAAAAGAGTTGCTGACTCCGAAAGGCTTGCGTACTTTAAGCCCTAAGAGCGGGGGATACAATCCTAATTATGTAGGCCCTCAGGTCCAAAGGGATTATGCATATCATCAGGGTACAGCATGGCCATGGCTCATGGGATTCTACATGGAGGCGTATCTGCGCATTTATAAGATGAGCGGCATTTCGTTTGTGGAACGCTATCTGATTGGTTTTGAAGATGAGATGACGAGCCATTGCATAGGATCGCTGCCCGAATTGTTCGACGGAAATCCGCCGTTCAAAGGCAGGGGAGCGGTGTCATTTGCCATGAATGTGGCGGAAATTCTGCGTATCTTGAAATTGTTGTCTAAATATAATTTATAGGAGGAGGAACGAAGATGAAAGTTTTAATGTTTGGTTGGGAATTTCCTCCCAAAATATATGGCGGTCTTGCAGTTGCATCATACGGAATCACCAAAGGACTGAGCTTGCAGGGGGATGTGGAAACTACTTTCTGTATGCCAAAGCCCACAGGTGAGGAAGAGAATTTCTTGAATATAATAGGCATGAACCAAGTGCCTATCGTGTGGCGTGATGTTAATTATGATTATTTGAAGTCACGTTTGTCAACGATGAGTCCGGAACAGTATTATGCGTTGCGCGATCATATTTATTCGGATTTCTCTTATATGCATGTCAATGACTTGGGGTGTATGGATTTTGCCGGCGGTTATCCGGGAAATCTGCACGAAGAAATCAATAACTTTTCAATCATAGCCGGAGTTGTGGCACGTCAGCAGGAATTCGACATTATTCATGCTCACGACTGGCTGACATACCCTGCCGGAGTACATGCGAAAATGGTAAGTGGCAAGCCGCTCTGCATCCATGTGCATGCAACGGACTTTGACCGTTCGCGCGGCAAGGTGAATCCTACCGTTTATTCTATGGAGAAGAACGGAATGGATTATGCAGACTGCATCATGTGTGTATCGGAGCTTACTCGCCGCACAGTGATAAATGAGTATCATCAGGATCCGCGAAAGGTGTTTGCCATGCATAATGCGGTGTATCCGCTTTCGCAGGAGTTGCAGGATATTCCGCGCCCGGATCATTCCAAAGAGAAGGTGGTTACCTTCCTCGGACGTATCACTATGCAGAAAGGCCCGGAATACTTTGTGGAAGCCGCAGCATTGGTGTTGCAACGTACCCGTAATATACGTTTCGTAATGGCAGGTTCGGGCGATATGCTGAATGCCATGATAAACCTGGCTGCCGAACGGGGCATTGCCGACCGTTTCCATTTCCCCGGTTTCATGAAGGGCAAGCAGGTGTATGAGGTTTATAAGAATAGTGACGTATTCGTTATGCCTTCCGTTTCCGAGCCTTTCGGTATCGCGCCGTTGGAAGCCATGCAGTGCGGAACGCCTTCCATCATCTCCAAGCAGTCAGGATGTGGTGAGATTCTCGATAAGGTGATAAAAACCGATTATTGGGACATTCATGCTATGGCCGATGCTATCTACTCCATCTGTATTAATCCGTCTCTTTTCCGCTATCTTCAGGAGGAGGGCAAGAAGGAAGTGGACGGAATAACCTGGGAAAAGGTAGGTTTGAGAATTCGTGCTCTTTATGAGGATGTGTTAAGAAACTATGGTAAATAATAAAACAATAAATACTAATGAGAACTATCTGTCTTTATTTTGAGATACATCAAATTATACATCTGAAACGTTATCGTTTCTTTGATATCGGTACAAATCATTATTACTATGATGATTATGCTAATGAGACAAGTATAAATGAAGTTGCTGAACGCTCGTATATTCCCGCCTTGAATACGCTCATTGAAATGGTGAAGAACTCGGACGGTACGTTCAAGGTGGCTTTGTCCATTTCCGGTGTGGCATTGGAGCAGTTGGAAATCCATGCGCCTGCCGTAATCGACCTGTTGCACCAGCTCAATGATACGGGATGTTGTGAGTTCTTGGCCGAGCCATACTCTCATGGACTTTCTTCTTTGGCCAATGAGGATTGCTTTAAGGAAGAAGTAATGCGCCAGAGTGCCAAGATGAAACAGATGTTCGGTAAGGCTCCGAAGGTGTTCCGTAATTCCAGTCTGATCTATAATGACGAGATCGGTGCGGTAGTGGCAAGTATGGGCTTCAAGGGTATGCTGACCGAGGGGGCTAAACATGTGCTTGGCTGGAAGAGTCCGCACTATGTTTATCACTGCAATATGAACCCGAATCTGAAACTGTTGTTGCGTGATTTCAAGTTGTCGGATGACATCAGTCTGCGTTTCTCTAATTCCGAATGGAGTGAATATCCGTTGTTTGCCGATAAGTACATTAGCTGGATTGATGCATTCCCGCAAGAAGAACAGGTTATCAACATATTTATGGAACTTTGTTCATTGGGTATGTCACAGCCTTTGTCTTCCAATATTCTGGAATTCCTGAAAGCGTTGCCTGCATGCGCAAAGGAAAAGGGTATCACTTTCTCAACTCCTACGGAGATTGTCACTAAGTTGAAGTCTGTTTCGCAGTTGGATGTTCCATATCCTATGTCGTGGGTGGATGAGGAGAGAGATACAAGTTGCTGGCTGGGTAACGTGATGCAACGTGAGGCTTTCAATAAGCTGTATAGCGTAGCCGAACGTGTACATATCTGCGATGACCGCCGTATCAAGCAAGACTGGGACTATTTGCAGGCAAGCAATAACTTCCGTTTTATGACAACCAAGAATAGCGGTGTGGGGTTGAATCGCGGCATCTATGAATCTCCTTATGACGCATTTACCAATTACATGAATATTCTAGGCGATTTCATCAAACGTGTTGACTCTCTCTATCCGATAGATATCGATAATGAGGAACTGAATGCTTTGCTGACTACTATCAAAAATCAAGGCGACGAAATAGAAGAGTTACACAAAGAGTTGGAAAAAACACAGCATAAGCTGGAGAAGGAGAAGACAGCAGAGAAGAAGAAGGAAGCAAAGGCTGCTGCCAAAACAGCTCCTAAAGCTGCCGCAAAGGCTGATGTCAAGAAAACTGCTGCTAAAAAGTCGGTTGCCAAGAAAGCAGAACCGAAGAAAAAGGCTGAATAAGAAATATATTTTATATGAATGTAAAAAGAGATACTTATCACAAGTATCTCTTTTTACATTTAAGATGTTATTGTATTTTTATATTGTGCTGTATCGGTGTAATGATGAATGTGAATTCATAATCTCCATAAGGCACTTGATACTCTTTGCGGGCAATACTTCCCCAACTGTTGACACAGCCTAATCCTGCTTGCACTTTGTCAATACAGAGGTTGGTTAAGTCGGCTTCTTCCACTTCCTGAGAGTGCCCTTGTTGCTTGCTCCAACCTTCGTCCAATGATTCAATAGTATAATGCAAAGCAGATGCAGAGAATGGAGTAGCAGCAATCACTTCAATGCCGTTGCCTGCCTTATTCAACATCTTCCACCAACGGATATCGGTCTTGGTACCGTTTTCCTGTGGACGGATATAAGGATAAAACTGTTCCGTTACACTTTGGTGATAGATGCCGAGGTTGGTGCAATGATTGCGGTCAATATAGTTTTCAATCGGGCCGCGGCCGTAATATTCAATCGTTTCAAAACTGCGAGGCATGGGTAGTTGCATTCCGAAACGGAACATGTTGGGAACTTTTACACTCTTTTCTGTTGTTAGTTTTTGGGTTATTCTCATGGCGCCGACGTTGTTGATGACATAAGTCAGATTCAGCTTGGCAGATACTTTCGGCAAGTTATACTCTGCTTCCACAATAATTTGCTTGTTTTCTGTTCGTTGATTCAATGAAGTCAGTTTGATTTCCGGATTTTTCCATACTGCATATTTCTGGTGTATACGTGCACCGAAGTCATTGTCGGTAGGAGCACGCCAAAAGTTGGGTGTCAGAGCTTCACCTTTTTTAATCAAGTCTTGGCCGTTTACCTTGTATTTAGTCAGGTATCCGCTATGCTTGTTGAATTCGGCACAGAAAGCGTCATTGGAGATTATCAGATAATTCCGGTCACTATCCTGTACGGCGGGAACTGCTGCTGCCACATTGCTATATTCGTAATTTTTCAGTTCCACAGCATGATTTTTGTAAGGCTTCAGCGTCAATTGGTCTTTAGCTATGGTGTGTCCTGCAGGAAGCAAACCTTCTCGATTCTTCAATTTGTATGAAACGTTCAGCAGCCACTCCGCATGTTCACAGGTCTTGCCTAAATCCAGTTTAATTTTAGCTGTCTGTTGGGGAGCGACATCCAGTTTGTCCGTTCGGCCGGTACGTACCACCTTACCGTTCCTCAGAACCTCCCATTCTAAATAGTAAGCGGACAGATTACGGAAAAAGTATTCATTGAACACATTGATTTCTCCATTTTCCAAATTAGCAGGCGTAGTCCAGATATTCTGATAAAAGTAGCCTACCTCGTACATGTGTGGATTGGGTATACGGTCGGGACTGATAAGACCGTTGTCACAGAAGTTTATGTCACTCGCATCGAAACGGTTGAAATCACCGCCATATGCATAAATCATCTTGCCGTTCTTGCCCGTCCAACGTATGGACTGATCAACAAAGTCCCAGATGAAACCGCCTTGGAATTTGGGATATTTACGAATCAAATCCCAATACTCCTTGAAACCACCTTGCGAGTTACCCATGGCATGAGCATATTCGCACTGAATCAATGGCTTTTGGTAACTATCGTCTGTGCAATATTGCTCACATCCGTTGTAACCTGCATACATAGGACAGTAGATATCCGTCTTACCTGTTTTGCCGGCTTGTTCGTATTGCACTGCACGACTTGAATCTTCGGCTTTCACCCAGTCATAGGCTGCTTCGAAGTTAGGACCGTATCCGGCTTCGTTTCCCAATGACCAGAAGATTATACTGGGATGATTAAAACCGCGCTGTACATTGCGCCGGTTGCGTTCCAGATGCGCTTTTTTATAATCGGTACGTTTGGCAAGGCTCTCCTTGCCATATCCCATTCCATGTGATTCGATGTTGGCTTCTGCCACTACATAGATACCATATTGGTCACACAAGTCGTACCACAAGTTATTGTCGGGATAGTGGCAAGTGCGCACTGCATTCAAATTGAACTGCTTCATGATCTGAATGTCCTGAATCATACGTTCGCGGGAAACTACATAACCGTAATCAGGATCCATTTCGTGGCGATTGGCTCCTTTGAAAAGAACGGGTTGTCCGTTCACCAAGATTTGGGAATTCTTCAACTCTACTTTACGGAATCCCACTTTTATGGGAATCACCTCATTACCACCCTGTAAGGTGGCACGCAATGTATAAAGGTAAGGAGTTTCCGCTGTCCATTTATGAGGGTTATCTACATTTATCACCACTGTACCGTTGTTGTGTGCCGTTGTTTCAGCCACTGTTTTGCCGGTAGCGTCCAGCAACTCCAAATTCGTATTACCACTACCTTTCAGGCGGACAGTTACACTCAAAGAGCCGTTCTTATAGTTTGCATCCAAATCGGGAGTAATACGGATATCCTCAATGCGCTTCTTGTCGCGGGCATACAGGTAGCAGTCGCGTCCTACTCCGCTGTAACGGAAAAAGTCCTGATCTTCCAAATAAGTACCGTCACACCAACGGAATACCTGAAAGGCAATCAGATTTTTCTGCCCCGGTTTCAGGTAAGAAGTCAAGTCGAACTCTGCTTCCAGTTTGCTGTCCTCACTGTAACCTACATATTTACCGTTCACCCACAGATACATATTGGAAGTGACCGAACCGAAATGGGCAATAATATCTTTACCTTTCCAATCGGCAGGAACAGTGATTTCACGACGGTAGGAGCCGACGTGATTATTGGCAATAGGTACATGAGGAGGGTTATTCTTGAACTGGTTACGCCAGGCATAGCCGACATTTACATAAATGGGGTCGCCATAGCCGTTCAACTCCCATACACCGGGCACAGGTATATTGTTCCATCCCTTGTCGTTAAACCCCGGTTTCCAAAAATCAACGGGACGGGCATCGGCATTTTTCACCCAAAAGAACTTCCACGTACCGTTCAGGGTCATAAAGCGTGTAGAGTGTTCTTTAACCCCTACATGAGCTGCATCTGCTGACTCATACGCAAAATAATTGGTGTGCATCGGTGCGCGGTTTACGGCATTGATTTCCGGATTCTGCCATTCGGTAAAGGACTGGGCATTTATAACCGTAGACAAAGCTACAAGCAGTCCGGTAAAAATCTGTCTTTTCATGATATTCGATTCTTTTTATGTTATTCAAATACTGTTTCCAATAGAATTTGTCCTTTTCTATCTACTACTTTCGCCTTTATTCTTCCTTTTTGAATATCCAGACGTGTGGCACTTTGATTGCTTCCTACAATGACGGGGAAACTGTTTCCGGCACTGTTTGCCTTATGGAAAGCAAATTTATGAGTGTGTCCGGCTATCATAAGGTTGATATTCGCTTTGTTCAAGATAGGCAGTAACTTGCGTGCCAGGTCATTGCAACCATGGTTGATAGGGCGGTTGGCAAAAGTGTTGATGGTGGGGTAGTGGGAGATAACGATACGATATTTGGCTTTTTTGAATTCTTTGGTTTTCACCAACTCTTTCAGCCATGTTGCCTGTTCGCTGCGATAATTGTCGAAATCCAATAATCCGGCATATGCGGGAATGGTGTCCGGCTTGTCCTCACCGCAATCTATCATCACAATCATAATGTCTCCGATGCGGTATGAACCGTATATTTTACCATTCTTCTTAGGAAACAGCTTAGGGTAGATACGCGCCATTTTTCCGCGTGTTTCGTGATTTCCGCGCACCAGTTCAAAAGGTGTGGAAGTGGCAAACATCTTTACGCTGGTATCAATAAACGCTTTAAAGGGGGTTTCCTCATTCTCCATATAGCTCATCACATCTCCTGCATAAAAGAAAGCGTCACATGTTTTATATTCACAGAGCTCCAGCAATGTTTTTAGTTTGGCGGCATCATTATGGATGTCACTGGCGACGAACAGCGAACCGCCTTTGCTGTCAGGATCTGTTGTTTTGAATGTGTACCATTGCGAAGTAATGCTGTCACCGAAGACGATTTTGTATGGTTGGAATTCACGCATTTCTTTGGTATGAATACGGTATTGGTATGTACTTCCCGGCTTCAGTTTTTCTGCTCTGATAGAATGAAATGTATTGTAGGCCGCATGCATTCCATATTCGGTATGATAGTAGGTTTGGGAATGGGAGTCCCCCTTTTGTTTGAGTTCGATAAAGGAGAATGCCGGGTGCGAGGTTGTAAAATTGAAACTGGCTCCGTCAGCAGTTACTTCTTGCAGATAAGGCCCATGGTTGATATTGAACGGAATGTCACTTTGGGCATGGGTATAGGTGAAACTTAAAACTGACAACACTGTCAGCAGAAGAAGCTTCAATTGTTTTTTCATTACTAAGATATTCATGATGGCATATTGTTGATAGTTTGCAAATTTAATAAAAATACGGGTGGAAAGAAAATCCTGTCCCACCCGTATTGAAGGTTAGTGTTAAGTTAGAGTGCTATTTATTTAAGGCATTTAAGAATTGGGCTATTTGTGCTTCGGTAGTGGCAATGTTGTTCATTAATTGCCAACCTTCTTTAGCGTTCTCAGCGGATAGAGAAGGTAATTTATCTTTTAACTCATCAAACTTACCGATGGTTTTGCGTTTTTCTATTTGTTCATAGAGACGGTATACTTCACTGCTATTAGCAGCTTTTCCATGTATGCGGCAGAAGGCTATTTCTCCTTGGAAAGGGAATTGGGCGTTGGTAGCAGTGGCTGCGTTGTTTGGTGAATCGCCTCCGACATACATCCATTGGTTGTTGGCATTGCTGTTGAGTTTTACCTTACCGCTCAGTCCTGTCAACGTTCCGATGAGTATTCCATCCAGATAAGCATTCATTTCTTGACCATCGAAAGTAAATACGTAGTGATAATAACGGGAAGCCTCTATTGCTGGATAAAGGATACGCTTATACCCGCCATTGGTACAGTTAAACATGGCATAATATTGTTCTATTCCACTTTCATTCATTTGGAGACCAATGAAAGCGCCTTCTAAACCGCTAAAAGGACATTGCCGCACTGTGTTGTTGGTCTTGCAATACACTTCATACGTAAACTGTTGTTCTATCTTACTCTTGAAATCTGCATGACTACTGTAGTCTATCTTGAAAAATTTCTTACTATCTCCGGTGTACTTGCTGACATACATTTTTAAGTCCGAATTATATTCTATCTCCGGTTTTTGATCTGCATTCCCCAATACTGCTGTCAACCCTGAAGGTGCTACATTAGCGGTCATATTATCCGGGACGAACATTATATCAATAAAATCGGCTTTGGGAGCAGTTGCATTGGGGTCTGCTGTCCATTCTTTTGTGGTGAATGTCTGTGTTTTTGATTCAGATTCATTTTCAAAAGAGTCTACAGCTTTTACCTGAACTGTATATTCGGTATTATACTTCAGACCACTGATGTCCCAACTTACGGAGGCAGGCATATCTTCCCGCAAAAAATATTCCGAGTATACTTTGTAAGTCTTCGTTTCTTCTGCACCACTGATTTCTACCAGATATTTGGCCACGAGGTCATCGTCTGTGGCTTGGGGGATAATTATGGTACAACTATTCGCTGTGATATTTTCTATGGTGAAATCTTGTGACATGATAGGAGCATCTCCACCTGTACGGGCTTCAGTATAGATAAACTGCGAACCGTCGTGTGGTGCTTTTATAATCCAAGGTTTTTTGATTTCCTTTTTACGTTTGGTATCCAGGCGTACTATTTCCACGTCCATATTGTCGTCACAGTTCACGATCAAACCTTCCGTTACTTCTTCTCCGCTATCGCGATAACATTCTTTACGGTCATTTCCATGTACGTTTATGTCGAGGTCGGATACTACTCCATAATACCCCGGTCCTACATTGACCCATGTGAAGTCGTTTTGTTTGATAGAACGTTCGTCTTCTTGCGTGAAGTGCAGGTGTCCGGTGAAGTGTACTACTTGTGGGTAAGTCTTCAATGTGTTGTACAGTTGGTTATAGTGATACCAGGGGCTGTAAGCAGTTTCACCTACTGCAGGAGTATGTGAGAAAACGAAAATGGGCTTTCCCGGATATTTACGCGCGGCTTTTTCCAAATGGTTTTTCAGGAAGACTACGGCGTTCAGGTCATAGTTTCCCCATGCGTCCGAAATACTCAGCGTGATGAAAGGATAGCCGTTTATCTCTATATACTGATGGATTGGTTGTGCAAATACATCGTTGAAGAATTGTTTGGTATCTTTGTTATAGAGCTCATGGTTCCCTAACATGAAGTATGTTTTCACATCTGCCGGAAGATTCTGTTGGAACAAATTTTGGAGTCCGCGATAAGCAGCCTCATTGCCTCCGTCGGTCATGTCGCCACAAACAAAGATATTCTTTATGTTGGGTTGTTTTTCCAACAACGCTTTCAGTGCGCGTGGAGTTTTTATATCGGCATGTTCGGTACCTGTTTTGCGGCCATAGTGCAAGTCGGAAAGTACGGCAAAACTTAGTGCCGGTTTGGAGGTTGTTTCCTGAGCAGGAGCGGCTTCTTGTTCAAAAATCAGTTCCTTTTCATCGCTTTTCAACGAGTTCACCAGTTGTACAGTGGTTGTACGGGCTTGTTGCGTTTCGTTTTGAGGAACTGTTAATGTTATTTTTCCCGATTGTTCTTGAACCCCTTGTGGGGTGGCTGTAACAAAGTTCCCCTCTTCTGCTGTTTTTACTTCCCAGGTAACGCCGGGGGTAGAAGTGACTGTTAGCTGATAACTGCTTCCTTCTGCGATTACCGGAATTGTAAGCTGGGCACCTGATAGGGAAATGTCCTCCGACGAATAGGTGATGGATGCCACCACTTGTGCTTCCGCTTTGTCATCTTCGCAAGCAAACACAAGTGTTGCAAGCATACAGATAAAGACAAACGGCAAATAAATGTATGATTGTGTTTTCATGATTCGTTTAAATGGTTCGTTCTATTTTAAAAGGTTTAAATTGAAAGTAATACCTATTGAAAACAATGTTGCGTTATCCTTATTTTTACCTTGTTGTGTTTCTGATGGTGTGTCAAAACTCTGACAAGCATATCATTAGCTTCGCTCAAAATATCTTTTTATTTCTTACGCTAATGTATAGTCTGTCATGCAGAACGTAGTGAAGCATCTCTTCTCCTACTCACAAAGAGAGTAGATTCTTCGCTTCGCTCTGAATGACAGAGTAAAATGATAGTTCATGTTAGTTTTGACACACCAACAAGATGCGCTGTTTTTTACTCGTAATGATTCTGATGTAACTACTGAAGTATATTAGTAACCATATAATTCGAGTTCATCCAAAGATACGTTATTGGTTGAGTTTGAATCAGTGAGAGATTTATTTGAGGCATTTGTTAAGAAAGAAAGCCTTATAATCTTTGTTCCTGGGTTCACAGTGATAAAATCACTCTCATAATAGTTTAAATTTACGGTTTTAAGTTTATCTTTAACATATCCAATTACATCTCTTTTTGTAAATGGCATTTTGTTTTCAAAAGACAAGCATGGGGTTAAATCATCCTTACTTGTTCCTGCATAGAATTTTGCTTTCCCGGGGTAGTTGCCTCGTGATGCTTTCATTACTATTTTGAGATGATTGATGTTTGCATCGGTGACATTTATGTCAATATATACTCCATATGTTGAGTCGAAATACTTCGTTTTATCATCATTTACTTCGAAGTTCCATTCGGATTGCCAATAACCGGCATCAGCTTTTGCAGTTTCGTTATAAGGATCCTGTCCCCATAATTTTCCATCAGCTAATAATCTAACTGGTAAATCAGACCAAGAGCTTACTCCTTCGCTATTCGTACTCAACTTATCCGTCAGATCCAATTTCTTCATTACCGAGATTTGCAGATAGATGATGTCTTTTTTTACAGCAATCGCATTATTGGTGCACGATTTCATTTGTACGGGCAATAGGTATTCTCCGGTAGCCGTTTGTGCCGTAGTTGTTATTATAATAGGATAATCTTTAGAACTTGCATTCGTGAGTTCTCGTGTCAATTCTACTTCGTTGAGTGTATAAGTATCGCTTGGCAGGAGTGTATAGTTGGTACTGTTTTCTGTATTGTACGCACTAACCAGTCCTTCCAAAGTGCTTTGCTCGGTTTCAAAACTTACAGTAGCGGCTTCATCCCATTGGAATCCTGTGTTTAATTTCAGGCTCAGCTTTTTGGTTGTGCTTTTGCTTGCTTCTACAATGTCGCTATTTGTTTCACCCGATGCCAATCCGATAGATAAGATCGGAGTTTCTACTGAGAACTTGAAATAGCATACCGTCTCTTTATTTACCAGGAACGGCATTCCTTCGCATGCTGCCAGCGTGACCGGAAGAATGTATTCTCCTTCTGACAAGGCAGTGGTAGAGCTTGCTTTTGCACTGATTACGATGGCAACCTCTTTGTTGCTTCTGTCTGCGGTGCCGAACTCCAGTTTGCCGTCGGTTCCTATTGTATAGTAGTCCGCAGGCAGCAGAGTGGCTGATTTTGATTCGGCTTGGTTATATACGTCTACCCATTCTTGCAGTTTAATGGGATCTGCTTCAAAGACTACCTTACTATCCCAACGGTTGTCTACGTTCATGGCAACGTTCAGTGTCTTTGTTATATCCCCTGTGATACCGGCAATGAGTGCGTCTCCCTCGCCAATGACACCGCTTGGCTCTACCAGGGAAAATTGGGGGGTGATAGCTTTCAGTTGGATAAGGAGAAAGTCATACCCCTCTTTTATTTCGCAACCCTCGGCGGTGAGACGGACGGCGACAGCATATTGTCTGTCGTTTATGTCCGTCAAATCTTTCACAGAACTTTTAATAGTCATGTCCACTTTCTGCTGTTTCACATCGGCAGCCACTTCTATTGTGGGGGGCAGCGAGTAGTACGCTGCCGGAAGCAGGGCATAGCTTGTCTTGTGCTCGGTATTATAGGCATCCAACTCCTCCTGTGTCAGCGGAGTGAGTTGGGCATTGACGGCATCCTTGTTGCTGCTTCCTGTTCTTGTCAGTTGCAGGTTGACGGGAATATCCTTTGACTCATTTAGAAAGGCTACTGTTTTCTTTGTTTCCTTCCATGCCAGTTTGGTAATGGAAGAATTATCCGTTCCTTCTGTGCCTTCAATATCTACCGGCGGGGGCAACAAACTGCTGTCATCTTCATCGCTGCAAGCGGCGGAGAAGCATAGCAGTCCGCTGATCAGCGATAGAAATAGTATATTGTTCTTTTTCATGATTTTGTTTTTTTATTGCTATGGTTTTCTTTAATAAAACTGAAAGACTTCCTTACAGCTTATTTTTTGCAGTCGATAGTCATTTTATAGATGGACTTACCGTTGATAGGAGTTTCGCATTTGTCCTTCAAACCTTGCATGTGCGGTTCATAGTAGGGCAGAAACGCGTAACCCTTGTGTCCGGTATTTGCATTGACGGCTTCCAGCAGGAACATGGAATAATATTGCCATTTGGCAGAGCCATGCCAAAAGAGGTCACGTGCTTCCTTGCGGATGATGGAACCCTCGTTGTCCATAGCTATATGTACAACGGGATTGATTTTTCCGCTTTCATATTTGTAGAAGTTCAGCTTGAAACCGTCCACCGGCTTATTGTCTTCGGTTACCGAAACTTCAATGAGGTCGGTGAAATACTCCCACATGCAGGAATCCCACAAGCGGTACTCTTTCTTGGAAAGGTTGGCGTTGAGGCACAACAACTCGTATTCGTTCCAGTAACACTCTTCCAGAGTTCCGTAAGTGTTGTCGTTCATAATACCGTCCGGTGCTCTGAATCCTTTCCCGTTGATAGGGTTGTTCTTGCCGTTGAAATTTACTACATACAAGTCCCAGATGCCGCGGAAGTGCCCCAACTCGTGTGTGATGGAAGCGATGGTTTTGGCTTTGGTTTCATCGAAGTGGTCATAGAACTTATCCACATTTTCCTCGTTTGGGTTAATAACGAGGATGTTAGACATCCCTTTTCCGTCGTCCCCGCAACCGCCGCCTTTGCCTACTTCAAAGTCCTGTATCACGAAGTCGTAAACTACGAGGCATTGGAATTTGTTGAAGTCTATTTTGTCGGCATGATCCACCGGTACATCCCAGTGCTTGGAGATATTATTACCTTTGTCGTCCTTGCCGTTTTCGTAGATGATAATGTCCTCCAGGTCGGGAATAAACACATAATTACGTTTCAATGCGCCCTGCTTGTCCAGCTTGTTGAAGCGTTCGTTGATGGCGTCCCATTCTGTCTTCAAGCGGTTTTTGAAGAATTCCGCATCTCTCATTTCCCAGCCTTCCTTGTCGATGGCTATCTTTACGTTGAAAGCGCAATTGGTTCCGTCGTCATATTCCAGACCGACATTTTCTGGATTGAATTCACCGCCATCAGGAACTTCCGTTCCGGGTTCACCGGGTAGTTGAGGCTCGTTCTTGTCATCATCGGAACAGCCGACGAACATCATCCCTAAACAAAAGAAGAGTAGTGTATAGAATTGTTTCATAATGATACTTTTTATGGTAATATTAATATCCGAATATTTCAATCTCTGCTAATCCGACCAGTTTGCTACCTACGTTTGCGGCTGTTATGTCAGTCAGCGTTCCTTTTTTGCTTTCTAAGAATGCGATGCGTACAGCTGTGACTTCTCCGCAGTCCTGATAGTCCAAATCCCGGATGTGTCCTCCGTCAAGTTCCAATAAATAGTTTGTTTTCTTTTTGGCATTAGGGAAGACTGGAGCAATTTCTTCTGCATCATCGTTTGTCTTTATAAGTGTCCATTCAGGGTTGCTTACGGTTTTGGCATAGACTTTTGCTTTTGTGGCAAGTGTATGCCATGCGTATGCCGATAATCGGATCTTCATGGCTTTGGTTATTTTCTTGTCCAGATTGGAAATATCCACATAGATGCCATAGGTAGGATCGCAGTAGGATTCAAGCCCTTCCACTGTATAATAGTAGGACTCCCAGAAAAGACCTTCGCCCACTCCGCCGTCAATCAGTTTACCTATTGTTTTTGGACTGCTATTGGTGGTGATGTCGCTGTCAGTCGGTTTTATTTGTATCATTCCGTCTGTCAGGCTGATGGGCAGATAGCAAGTGCCTGCATTGACTTCAAATGGCATTCCTTCCACCTCTTTCAGTATGATGGGCAGCAGGTAGTCTCCGTCTGTCATGCCTTCCTGATACTTGACGGTAATATCCAGTTTTTGGCTTCTTTCTGTTTCGGCAAACTCCACGACGGGAATGTTGTAAGCAGATGTCGGCAATAACTTGTGAATCTTTCCGGTCTCAATGGAATATTGGTCTACCAGGAAATGGAGGATGTCTTCGTCGGTTTCCGGATGAACCTTGAACTTCCAGCCTTCATTCGGCATATTCAGCTTTAGGGAGGTAGTGAAAGTGGCTTGCTGCAAATACGTGTTTGAGGTATGTACTTTGAGCGGTGTCTGTATGCCGATATCGCTCATGGACACTTGGGGAGTGATGACTTTGGGCTTGATAATCAGATCGCACTTGTTTGGATTGACGCTATGCGTTTCGCTGATTAGCTTGACAGGCAACACATATTCCTGGTCTTGATCCAATTCGCCGATAGCGGCTTTCAGTGTGATGTCCAGCGGCTGGCTTTCTACGCCTGCTTCGAACGCATATTGTTGGTTGAACTCATAGCAGTCCGACGGCAACAGTACGTAATCAGAGCCAATCAGTTTGTTATAGGCATCCATTTCTTCCTGTGTAAACAGGCGTACTGCGGCAGTGCGTGCAATGTCGTTGTCTGTGCCGCCTTTACCTACAATGGTGCTGAAAATCAAATCCTTGTTCACATTGTAGAAGTCCACTTCCTGCAATCCGTTATCTTTCAGATAAAGGGTGGAAGAGAAACTGTCATCATCAAAATGCACTTCCCCGGGATCCTCACAGGAAGTGGTGGCAAAAGCCATCCATCCGCAGAGCAGTGATGTTATATAAATGTTCTTTTTCATTTTCTTCGGTTTTAAAGTTCTTTCGTTTAATATCCGGGTGCCTGTACCAGGTTTGTATTCTTTCCGATTTCACTCTGTATGATAGGTAATATATACATGCGTGTGCTCCATTTATAAGGTTGGTTCACTTTTACACGTTGGTTGAACTCGGCGAAAGTCGGATTCATTTTTTCTACGGCGTTCAGTCCTTCGCGTTTGCCTGCCGACAGGTATTGCGGTGCTACCATGTAGCGGCGCAAGTCGTAAAAACGGTGTCCTTCGCCATAGAACTCAACGAAGCGTTCGTTCAGAATCCAGTCTGTCAGTGTGCGTTCGGACTCGGTGATATCCGCTTCAGTGATGGCGGGCAGACCGGCACGCTGGTGCACCTTGTTCAGGTTTTCGAGCGCTTTGGGCGTGTTGCCTTGTGCTGCATAACATTCGGCAAGATTCAGGTAAAGTTCTGCCATGCGGATGAGCGGACGTTGGAAACGGTCGTTGGTGACATTGCCGTTCCTGTCGTAGCGACGGTTGGGACGAACGAACTTTTGTGACAGGAAGCCTGTTTCGCAGCGGTCACGATAATGCAACTCGGGGTTTAAGCCTTGCTTTTGGCTGTCTTTCATTTCCAGACGCACCGGTTTGCCTTCTGCGGTCGTTGTGCCCCAATCTCCCTGGTCGAATGCCATCCAGGCATAGAAGCGGGGCTCGCGGTTGATTGCCAGGTTGATGATGTCCGGACGTGATTCGTCTACACCTGCTCTTTGCAACAGGTCGGGTTGGGTGGTATCCAGGAACTTGCCGTCTTTGGTATAGAATTTCTCCATACTGCCCAGATAGGGGGCGTAACTGTTGAAACCGTCCACCCAGTTGCCGTCGTTCTTTTGCAGCACACGCCATGGCATCATACAGTCGGGAGCGTAACCGTCGTCTTTCGATACACCCCAAATGTATTCGGTATTTCCTTCGTTGTAGCGGCTCGACGTTAAGTAACGCAGCATCAGTACCCGTTTCTTGAATTCGTCCGTAGCGCCTCCCGGAATATAAATATTGCTCAAAGAGATATTTTGGCGGTCGTACATTTCCAGGTCTTCATACAGTTTATGACCGGCAATGCGGGCTTCTTTAAGAGCTTCTTCGCAGGCCACGCGGGCTCGTTCCCACTTCTGCGGGTCATAGGTGAGGCTGACAAGTTCGGTACCGTAGTCCACACCGTCAAGTGAAGTACTGATCTTGTTGCGCCAGTCTTTGTAAGGGAACCCGCCGTTCCACAAAGGAGAGGCAGCATAAACCAGCACTCTGGCTTTCAGAGCGCAGGCAATGGCATGAGTGGCGCGTCCACGTGTGTTCTCCGTACGTTCGGTGGGCAGGTTATATCCTTTGATAACCTTCTCATCCAGCGTTTTCACAATCCAGTTGGTCACTGCATCATAATGGAAGCGTCCATTATATTGTGAGGATGGAGTTTCGGGATCTATGCGTTTGTCGGTGATGGGGCATGGTCCGTACATGCGCAACACTTGGAAATGATAATAGGCCAGCAGGAAATAGGCTTCAGCTTCGTATTCGGCACGTTGCTGCTCGGTTATTCCTTGGGCTTTGGGCAGATACTCCAAAAAGAGTAAGGTTTGTCCGATGTATTTATAACAGAGATTCCAGTCTTGCGGCGTTTCGCTGATGGGAATCAGCAAGTCGTATGCTATTTTATGCTGAAGTTCGCCCCATGCTTGCGGGGTGGCAAACTCATCTGCTGAGGCCTCAACATTTCTGTATTGAATAGGATTGTTTACATTGGCATAGCAGGAATAGAGGAAGTCTTCCGTTTCGTTCGCGTCTTTCACCGTATCGTCCATGCCCACTTGTTCGGGAGGAACAATATCCAAAAAGTCGCAGGAAGTCATCAGTACGCCTGAGGAAAACAATAACGCACCGCCTATAAGTTTTATGGATTTCAGTAATTTCATAGTTGTCTGTTTTTTTAGAAGTTTAATTGTAAACCGATATTAAAGGTACGTTGCAAAGGATATTTATACCATTCCAACTCAGGATCCCATTCTTTGAAGGGACTGAATACGGCTATGTTGTCACCGGTCAGGTAAACGCGGCCGTATTTGAAGGTGTATCCCACTTCCAGTTGTTTGAATCGCAGGAAATTACCGTTGCGCAGCCAGTAAGTGCTGTTTTGCCGGTTGTTGTCAGTCTCTGAATTGGTGATGCCCAAACGGGGGTATTGCGCATGAGGGTTTTGGTTTTCTTCTGTCCAGCGGTTTTCGGCAACGTATTGGAAGACATTGTGGCTCTCTGCTCCGAACGGGTGGACGCCGCCATCCTTGTTCATGTTGATTTTACGCATGGCGGAACCGTTGAAGAACACGCCGAGATCCCATTTCTTGTAAGTAAGATTCACTCCGAAACCGTATTGGATGCGGGGATCTTTACCTAATTCGGAAATGAAAGCCTGGTCATAACTGTTGATAACTCCGTCACCGTTCAGGTCGCGGTATTTGATATCACCCGGCATAGGAGTACTTCCCAACTCCTGTTTGGCATGGTTGTCTATTTCCTCCTGACTGCCGAAAAGTCCTTCTGCCACATATCCGTATTGGTAACTCAACGGACGTCCGGTTTTTATCTGCCAAGGATATTCGTGCCAGATTTCATCTATGTACACATATTTGTTCTTGGTATAGGTGAAGTTTCCGCGGAAGTCGATAGTGAGGTTTTTGCCTATCTGTGTGCTGTAGCTTGTGCTCACCTCATATCCTTGGTTGGACATTTCCCCTATCGGAGAATAGGGAAGGGCGTTGGAGAAACCAATCATGTTGGGCCATGCGGCGCGCATCATCAAGATGTTGTACCGTTTTTCGTGGAAATAGTCGAAGATGATGTTCCAGTTACGGAAGAGAGTGATGTCGATACCTACGTCCAACTTTTGCGAACGTTCCCAACAGGCGTTTTGTACGGCATATCTCTCTAATTGCGGTCCCACTTTGTAGGTATTGAAGTTATCACCCGTCGTCCAGCCGATTTTATCTAGAGATACTTGGTCGATGTAAACAAAGTTGGTCGGATAGTCCAAGTCATCGCTACCTACCTCACCGAAAGAGGCGCGTACCTTGAGGTTGTCCACTTTGTCTCTCAACGGTTCGAAGAATGCTTCGTTGCTGATAACCCAACCCAATGACATGGCGGGGAAGAACTCGAAGCGGTCTGCGCGCGCCAAACGTTCCGTACCGTTATAGCCGAAGTTGAACTCTGCCAGATAACGCTGTCCGTAGTCGTAAGTGAAACGGCCGGAGAAGCCTTGGTTACGGTTGGGAAGTACGTCTCTTTTGAAGTCACGCTGCATATACATCAACATACCGCCTACGTTGTGCATGCCGAACTGACGCTTGTAGTCCAATTGGAACTGCATGGTGATGGTGCGTTCGGTGTATCTGCTGATGTCGGAAGTATAGATGTATTCGGTGCCGGAAGTGCCCAGACGCTCCATGTCATATTGGTCTGTACCGGGTGTCCATTTGGTAATCCGGTAGTAGTAAGGTTCGATGGAGCGTGTGAAGGCTTGGCTGGAAGTGTTCTTGAAGTGAATAAGAGCGTTGGCGGATAGCCCCTTCGTTACAAAATCCAGCGTTTGGTCTATGCGCATGGTGGTGTGCATCATGTTTTCGTCCACCTGCTTGAAAGAACTTGCCATGTGGGCGTACGGATTTGTACGGAGTGTGGCATTGCTGAGAATGGCGTTACCGAACCGCATGTGCTTGTCTCCTTTTTGCGCCGGCAGCGTGGCGGGGAAGAAGATAGGATTGGCGGTATGTGTCATGATGAACAGGTCCTGCGTCTTGTAATTGGGCCCTTTTCTGTTTTGGATCTGGGCATTCATGTTCAAGCGTATTTTGGTGGTCGGGGTGACCTTTACCTGCAGATTATTCTGGAAGTTGTAGGAAAGGTTGTTGATGTTGTTGTTGAACGAGTAAATCTGCGGAGAATCCAGCAGACCGCTATCATGGTTCACGTTGAGACTCATGTAATAGCTCACGCGAGAGCCGCCGCCCTGGAGGTTCACATTGGCGCGTTGGCTCATGGCCATATCTTTAAAAAGAAGGTCGCGCCAGTTAACGTCGGGATATACGTATGGATTGACTTTGTTGCGCGTGTTGTCTATGCGCTCCTGGCTGTACATCAGGGAAGTGGCGCCTCGGTTTCTCTGTCCTTCATTGTATAGTTCCATCCAAGTGGCGCCGTCTACGAACTTGGGGAAGTTCATCATCGACTGGAAGGAGTTTTCTACCGTAACGTTGATTTGGGTTTTCGTGTTTTCCTGACCGCTCTTGGTGGTGACTAACATCACACCGTTGGCGCCGCGCGAACCGTAGATGGCAGTAGCCGAGGCGTCTTTCAAGATAGAGAACGACTCGATGGTTTCAGCGGGAATGTTGTTCAGGTCGGTGCTGGAGATTTCCACGTCATCCAACAGGATGAGGGGAGTCTTGCGCCCGCCGAAAGTGGAAATGCCGCGGATGTAGAATTCGGAAGCGCTGCCCGGTTCGCCGCTGGTGGTATTTACCATCACACCTGCCAGGCGACCCGCCAATGAAGAGGTCAGTGAAGAACTCGGAGCTTTCAACGCCGCGCCTTTCACGCTGCTGATGGCTCCCGTTACGCTGACTTTCTTCTGCGTACCCGAACCGACTATGACAACTTCGTCCAGCAGCTCGTTGTCCGATGTCAGTTTTACGTTGATTACGCCTAAATCTTCTACCGGAACCTCGCGTGTTTTATATCCGATATAAGAGAATATCAGGATGCTTTTACGACTGTCTACTTCGATAGAGTAATTACCGTCGATGTCCGAGATGACTCCGGTAGTAGTGCCTTTCAACTTGATGTTAACACCTATCAGTGGAGAGCCGTCTACTGCATCGGTAATAGTACCCGTTACCGTACGGCCTTTCTTTTGTTGATAGGTCGTCATCACTTCTCTACCTGTTTTGTCTGCGGAATCGGCAAAAACCGGATCGGTGGCTCCCGATAATGCCATGGCGACTAAACAGAGTGAGAATAGTTTCTTAGAATGCTTTTTCATTAAGAATAAAGTTTTAATTAGATTTTATCTGTTAACTATCTCTTTTATTTCTGCAGGCAAATATCAGAGAAAGTCAGCTAAGGCGCTTTGTTTTGCGTGCCTAATTGTATTCTTTCCGTAGCGTGGGACGGAAAACAAAGAAAAACATGAAAAAAAACCTTGGACTTATCGTCGCAAGGTAGGGGAGACGGCAGAGTATCTCTACCTTGTAAAAGGAGAATACTCAATGGCTTTTTTTATACTCTGTCGGTGGCATGTCGTATTTCAACTTGAAAATCTTGGTAAAGTGCGAGCTGTTGGCAAATCCCACTTCGTTCATAATCTCCTGCACGTTCAGTTCGGTATTGACCAGTAGGAACGCGGCTTTCTCAAGCCGTACATTGCGTACGTAATCCGACAGTGATTGTCCGTCAATCCGTTTCAAGTCCCGGTAGAGTTTCGTCCGGCTCACCCCCATGGCATTGGCAATCTGCTCGGGCGACAGGTCGGGGTTGCCGAGGTTTTCGTCAATAACCTTCTTGAGTTGCTCCGTCATGGCTTTCAGTTCCTCCGGATTTAAAGCGGATTTCTGGGGCTCCTTGCCCGTCTCTCCGCCGGTGTTCCGTTCGTTGGAAGCGCTTTCATTATGCAGGGCGGATTGGGAGCTCTTGAACCATTGTTCCCGTTGCGCCAGCAGGCGCTGGAGGTTTACTTCCAGCAATTTCATGGAGAACGGTTTGGGGATGTACAGGTCTGCGCCCGATTCGTATCCCTCTATCTGGCTCTCTACATTGTCCTTCGCCGTAAGCAATACCAACGGGATGTAGGCTACGGACAGATTGTTCTTGATGCGGCGGCACATCTCTATGCCGTCCATTTCGGGCATCATCACATCACTGACAATGATGTCGGGGAAGATGGACATGCACATTTCCAGTCCGATGCGTCCGTTATCGGCTATGCGGATGTTGTAGGACGGTGAGAGCTGCTCTTTCAAGGCAGCTTGCAACTCCTTGTTGTCCTCCACCAGAAGCAGGGTGGGCAGTTGCGGATTGTCGGTGTCCTGTTCTTTGGGCGTCTCCTCTTTTCTTGTTTCGTCCGCGCTGAGTTCATTGTACTGCTCGTTGATGAACGCTTCGATGTCGGGAACGTCATTTTCGGTTTCCGTGCATCGGTTGAAGATGGGCAGCGCCACAATGAATTCCGTTCCCGTCATGCGCTCGCTGCTTACGACAATCACACCTTTGTGCTGCAATACGATGCTTTTGACAATGGCGAGTCCGATACCTGAGCCCAGATGTGACTGCGAAGTGCCTTTGGTCTGGAAGAAACGTTCGTAGATAAGGCGGATGGACTCAGTGGAAATGCCTACGCCCGTATCTTTTACGGTGAGTATGCACACCGGTTGTTCTGCGGGGATGCTGCCTTCTGTGTGTACCGTTTCGTAACGGGGAACAATGTCTTTCATCGTCCCTCTTTTGAAAGAAACCTCTATCTGTCCGCCCTCGTTCGTATATTTAATGGCGTTGGAAAGCAGGTTGATCACCATTTTTCCTATTTTGTCTTTGTCGGCATCCAGCACGATGTCTTCGGCTTCGGCGGTGTAACTGGCGGCAAGCCGTTTGTTTTCCGCCCACGAGCTGATTTCGTCGAAAAGCCGGGCCACCATCTGCGACATATTCAGACGTTTGAGGTTCAGGCTGCCGATACCCAAATCCGCTTTACGTATATCAACCAGTTCGGTGATGAGCGCCAGCATCTTTTTGGTGTTGGTCAGAATGGTTTTGCACTCTTTGGCAGGGCTGTCCTTACCGGACAGTCTCTCGGCAGCCAGCAGTATCAGGGTGAGTGGGGTTTTCAGTTCGTGGGAGGCGTTCATGAAGAACTGCATCTTCGCCTGATATTTCTCTTCGTCCTGCGCCATCAGGATTTTTTGGATTTCGTTTTCCTTTTTAAGGTTCTGTTCCTTGTTGTATTGCCTGAAAGCGGCGAAAAGGACAAATGCGATGAACGCTGCATAGCCTGTTTTGGCGTATGGCGACAGCCACCATGGAGGCAGAATACGGATTTCTATAGCCTTTCCCGGTTCTTGCCAGGTATATCCTTTATCGTTGGAGAGCTGTACTTCCAGCTTGTACGAGGAGTATGGGAGGTTGGAGAAGTAGACCTCGTTGTCGGAATGGCGCAAGGTGCGCCATTCTTCCTGAAAACCTTTCAGGCGGTAGCGGAACATAACCTGTTCGGACAGCTCGTAGCCCAATGCCGCCAGTGAAATGGTGAAGTTGTTTTGCAGGTGGTTAAGGGTCAGTTTGTCTGTTTTGTCCAGTATCTTATCGAGCAGCACACGCCCGTTGTAATCGGTTTGTGGAATAATCTTCCGGTTGTTTACGAACAAGTCGGCAAACATAAGTTCGCTGTTGCCGCTGTTGCCGGTAATCCGGTCGGGGTAGAAATAGCTCAATCCGTATAGACCGCCCATATAGAGCGCGCCGTTTTCGCTTTTGTAAGATACGTTGATCTTGAATGCGTTGTTTTGCAACCCGTCTCCTGAACCATAAGTCTGGATGGTGTTCTTTTGGGGATTTAGCCGGGTGATGCCGTTACCTCCTACCCACACGTTGCCCTGCCGGTCCAGCAGTACGATTTCACAGTCATTGTTCGGCAATCCGTCCTGTACGGTGTAGGTCGTGGCGGTGTAGTCGTTGTTGCGTTCGGAATGTAATACAAGCTTGTTCAGCCCTCCTCCGATGGTTCCTACCCAACATACGGAATCGTTGTTGCAGTCGATGCTTGCCAGATAGTTGGTGGATATGGATGCGGGGAGCGAAGCGTCGGCCTGATAAGCGGAAAGTTCTTTAATTTTTCCGTCGGCCGTCAAGCGGAGGCGGTTCAATCCGTTGGTGGTGCAGAAGAAGAGAGTTTTCCCTTTGATAAGTATGTGAGCCACCAAGTCGGAGAGCAGACCGGGATCGGTCCGCGTATTCAGCTGCATGCTGATGGAGGGAGAGGTCAGCGGGTCACTGATGCGTAATACTCCTTTTCCCCAGGTTCCCACCCATAATTCTCCCGCTTCATCTTCGGTGAGATAGGCTATGCTGGTATTTACGGTCTGTGCGTCATCCCGGTTGGCGGGTCTCATTCTGTTCAGCTTTTGCGTGTGAGTATCGTAGATCAGGATGCCCGAGCTGGTGCCGATATAAAGATGCCGCTGGTCGCGGCTCATTTCTACCGCTTGGTAATAAATGGCTTCCGGACTGTCTTTTTGCAGCGGGATAAAGGTGAGTTCGCCCGTCCGGGGGCGGTAACGGAACAGGCTTCCATACTCCACAATCATCCAGTTGGTGCCGTCTTTCTGTCCGGTGACGGATACGATTTCGCTTTGCGAGAATCCCATTTCTTGAAAGTCCGCCGTCGAGATGTTCGTAAAGAGAGACTTGGACAGGGGGCGGTAGAATACACCCCAGCTATTGGTTGCCACCCATAGGTTATTGTATTTGTCGATCTGGAGATCTTCTACTTTCTGGGTAGAGAGATTGTCTCCTTGTGTGTTCCGCAGGTATTCCCGTACGACGGGGTGGGGTGAGAAAGGTTGCTGCACTTCAAAGATGCCTGCCGAATACCCGCACCACAGCCCGCCTTCCTCGCTGACAACGAGCTTCCCGTTGGTGATGGCAGGGATGCGCGGATGTACCCGATTGAAGTTAATATAGGCGGGGGCAGTGTAATCAAGTTGTCCGTTGGCAACAGAAAAGCGATAGCATCCGTCGCCCGAACGCGCATAAAGGAAGCTGTCACGCAGGCAGATACTGCGTATCCATTGGTCTTTCCCGAAAAGTTTGCCGGCTTCGTGGCTGTTCAGCAGCGCGATGCGCCCGTTGTCGATGCTTAACCGCATGATGTGCCAGCCGGAGGAAGCCCATGCCGCTTTGCCTTGAAACTGTATGTCGCTGATGCCTTTGCAAAAGATACGGTCGGCTTCGCTGTCCCATTTCATCGGACTTAATGTGTCATTCTGTGCCTGTACGGCAATGATTTCCTGCGGTGTCCTTATCCATAAGTGGCAGCCGTCCGGGGCGATGAACAAATCGGTAACGGTGGCTCTTAGCTGTATGGATAGTTTTTCGTCTTCTATATAATAAGGTATATAGCGGTGGGTATTCAGGTCAAAGCAGGTCAGTCCGCTTTCCGTACCCAGCCACATCCTGTTCTTGTTGCAAACGATTGCCCGGATGCGGTTGTGTGATTCATACACTTTGTGCCCTTGCGGATAGTAGTCGAACGTCTCCAGAGTATAGCCGTCGTAGCTTTGCAATCCTGCGAAAGTTCCTATCCATATCAGCCCTGTGCTGTCTTGAGCCAGACAGTTGGCATCGGTATGTGCCAGTCCGTTATCTATATTCAGGTGTTTGAATATCTCATTGGCATGTATGGTTGTAATTGTTGAGGGCAGAAATATAAATAAGAATATCAGTAGCTTGTACAGGCTTTTCATTGCAAGTTGTATTAGAATTCTGATGCAAATATATTAAAACTCGTATACATAGCATATGATTTTAGATAAAAAAGTGGAAAGAAGGTTGTATGCGGAAGTTGAATTTTACTTCATCTTTTACAAGTGGATTTTTTTATTCTTTTCTTATCACTCGTCACACTTGTAAGTAACTTGTTGAAAGTGTATCGGTTGTCGTGTTGTGACAACCGATATGAGTGTGATGACAAATGTTTTGTCATCACACCTTTTTTGCGGAAAAAACAGTCACTTTACGCCGTAACTTCTTTGTTATCAGCCTTTATATATACTTTGTGCGACCCTTGTCCCACTGTTGCCAAATAGCCCTTTTCTACCAACAAATTGAGGTCATTCAGCGCTTTGTTCTTCAAAAGTCCGGTAAGTCCGCTATAATCTTTGCGGGTAATGAAAGGATGTGTCTCCAAAAAAGCCAATAATCGGCGGTAACGTTCCGCACCGCTGATTTCGGCACTGTGCCTGAAACCGTATCCCGCCTTGACACGTTCCACAAAGCCTGCACACTGCTTGCGGAAACCGGGGGATACCCGGAAATGCACTTTGCCGAAGAATATGCTTTGTGCATGAATTTCCTTTTTGTCCTCCACCGGGCGGGACACCAGCCCTGCCGAAAAGTACCCCATGTCGCCCAACTGCACATGGTGTCCTTCGGAGAGATAATAGGAAATGCGGTCTTCAAATGCCGCCAGCAATCCCTCGATGTCTCCGGGAGTAAAGCTGGATGCCTGTGAAATGTCACTCACCAGACGTTTGGTAGTGATAGTTCCCCTGTTTACGATGCGGGGGTAAAGGGGTTGTAACTCGCCGTCGCCTTTTGGATTGGGCTTTCTTTGGAAGTCATACGCTGCTGCCATGGTTCTTTTAGTTTTTATTTGATTAATAATATTGTCACGTAACGACTCAGGTACACGCCTGCAAGTCTGAGCAACTGTCATTCTTCGGGCTAAAGCCCTCTGAATGACAGATTGTACTACTTTTTAGTATTTACACTCGCTGAATGATTGTTGTATCATTGCGGTTCTATCGTATTCTGCCAACCGAAACAAAACAGGAGAGTGTGTCAAAACTCTGACAGACATATCATTAGCTTCGCTCAAAATATCTTTTTATTTCTTACGCCAATGTATAGTCTGTCATGCAGAACGTAGTGAAGCATCTCTTCTCCTACTCATAAAGAGAGTAGATTCTTCGCTTCTTTTTGTCCTTTTGCTTCAGATAAAATGCCGTTATACTTGCAGTATAACTTCGTTTTACATCTGCGGGCTGTGCGGTTTCCGGTTGCGGGCCGGACAGCCCGCAGATGGAAACCGTCCGGCCCGCAATTGAAAAACGAGGTTTAACTACTTTCAAAGGTACAAAATCCATGAGGCAAAGTCAAGTTTTTGCGGGTTTATTTTTCAATTTTTCTTATTGTATCACACCGGTTGTATCCGGTGATTTTTTTTCAAAGAAAAGGCTTTATTTACTTGCTTTCAGCACGTTTTATATGTAACTTGCAAGCTCTAAGAAACGGAGTATATTCTTCAATAATTTTTAAAACAAAAGTCGGCAATGAAAGTAACCTTGACGAAGGAAGATCAAGACCACAGAACAGAAACTATCAGTACTTGCGAAGCGGAAGCGTTTATCAGCAAAATCAAGTCGGAAACCAAAGGAAAGTATGTCAGCGGATTGCGTACCATGCTGGAATATACAAGCGGCAACAGCGGGGGACATTACGAACACATAGACCGCCTGCCACGCGTCTGTCCCGCACTGGAATACGGACGTACACACGAGGGCGAGCGGAGAGTGAAACGTTACAACGGCATTGTGCTGCTGGAAGTGCGGAACCTTTCCGGACTGTCGGAAGTGGAGCCGGTGAAAGAACAGGTGTCATTATTGCCGCAGACCTATGCCGCATTTGCCGGAAGCAGCGGCCGAAGCGTGAAGATATGGGCGTTGTTTGCCTTGCCCGACGGGAAACTGCCGCAACGCGAGGAGGAAATCAAGCTGTTCCATGCACATGCTTACCGCATGGCGGTGCGGTGCTATCAGCCTATACTGCCTTTCCCAGTTGCCTTGAAAGAGCCTTCGCCTGCCGATACTTTCCGGATGACGCTGGACGAGCGGCCTTATCTGAATGTGGATGCCGTACCTTTCTGTTTGGAGCAACCGTTGACAATGCCCGGCGAACAGACCTTCCGCCAGCACCGCCTGACAGAGAAAAATCCTTTGCAGCGCCTGCAACCCGGCTTCGAGGCTTCGCAGACCTTCACTCTATTGTTTGAAGCCGCCCTGAACCGGGCGCTGGACGAGACGGAGGACTGGCAGCGCGACCGGGACGACCTTCACCCGTTGCTTATCCGCATCGGTGAACAATGTTTCAAAGCCGGTATTCCCGAAGAAGAAGTGGTGCGGCAGGTGATGATACACTATTACCGCCAGGCGGACGAGCAGACGGTGCGCATCACGTTGCACAATCTGTATCAAGAATGCAAGGGCTTCGGAAAGCGGAAGCTGCTGACTCCCGAACAATTGACCGCCCTGAAGTTGGACGAGTTCATGGAACGGCGCTACGAATTCCGGTACAACCAACTGATGGGTGACTTGGAATATCGCCAGCGTGATTCCATCCATTTCTATTTCAACGTAATGGACCAGCGGGCGCGCAACAGCGTGGCAATGGACGCCTTGCTGGAAGGGCTGCGGGTATGGGACAGGGACGTGAACCGTTACCTCACTTCCAACCGCGTGCCGCTGTACAATCCGGTGGAGGAATATCTGTACGGTACCGGGCATTGGGACGGGAAAGACCGCATCCGCGCGCTTGCCGACCTGGTGCCATGTAACAATCAGTATTGGCGGGAGCTGTTCTACCGCTGGTTTCTCAGTATGGTGGCGCACTGGCGGGGGCTGGACAAGATGCACGCCAACAGCACTTCCCCGCTTCTGATTGGTGCGCAGGGCTACCGTAAGTCTACCTTTTGCCGCATCCTTCTGCCGCCCGAACTTCGCTTCGGCTATACGGACAGCCTGGACTTCAAGAGCAAGCGGGATGCGGAGATGTATTTAGGCCGCTTCCTGCTGATCAACATTGACGAGTTCGACCAAATAAACCCCGGCCAACAAGGATTCCTGAAACACTTGTTGCAGAAGCCTGTCGCTAACCTGCGCAAGCCTTACGGAAGCAGTATCCAAGAGATGCGCCGCTATGCTTCGTTCATCGGGACGAGCAATCACAAAGACCTGCTGACGGACACCAGCGGCAGCCGCCGTTTTGTGTGCATCGAAGTGACGGCACCCATTAATACGAATGTGACGATAAACTACCGGCAACTCTATGCGCAGGCGATGCACGCCCTCCAAAAAGGAGAACGTTACTGGTTTGATGATGAAGACGAGGCTGTTTTGAAGGAAACTAATCGTGAATTCGAGCAAATAAGTCCGGTAGAACAACTTTTTCATTGTTACTTTCGTTTACCGGAAACGGTAGAGGAAGGGGAATGGATGTCACCCATGCAGATATTGGAATTCCTACATTCCAAAAACAAGGAAGTGAAGCTCACAGATGGTAGCGTGAAGCATTTCGGGCGCATACTGAAGAAAAACAATCTGGAATGTATGCATACCCGGAAAGGGGTGGTGTATAAGGTGGAAAAGTTTTAATATTTTATTTTTTTGTGTGATGACCCATGTTTTGTCATCACCTCTCATAACGGTTGTCATAACATGACAACCGTTTTATTTTTAGATAGTTAGGATGGAATGTGATGTGTGATGAGAAATTTCTGTTTTTCTTTTATTCCTTTTAGCGGCGGTTACATTGAATAATCAAAGTCGTTTTCTTTAGTCATTTCTTTTTTTAGGGTAATCTCATTCTCCATTCTTTTGATGGCTGTATTGAAGAAAAAGTCAACCATGGGAGCTGTGTTGCGTTCGTTGCGACAGGCTTTAAGTGCAGCGATATATTTTTCCCTTTCTGTGCTTTCAATAAGAATCATCGGTTGCTCTAATTTGACTAAAATGAAATTTGAAAGCAGACGACCCAAGCGTCCATTTCCATCCCGGAATGGATGTAGGAATATGAAATGTTTGTGAAACTGTGCTGCGATTTCTACCGGATGTACCGGTCGTTCTTCGATAGCTTTCTGTGTGGCTTCCATCAATTTCGGGACACGAGTTATCAGCTCTTTATGGTCTCCAAAGATGGTGTCCCCGGCTCCCATGTCAGTGTTCGTATATTCTCCCGGTACTGCATCTTTATATCGATATGTCAGCGTATGCTCGGTTAAAATTCGATGCGTATCTTTGACTAATTGCTCAGTAAGTGGTTGGTCTGTTTGTCCCATTAGGAATTCATACGCTTTAAAGTGATCCAGCATCTCAAATGCTTCAAGGAGGGTCCTGCCTTGCGGTATCAGTCCCAGACCTTTTTCTTTCAAAGCCCTTGTATCGTCTACAGAAAAGGTGTTCCCTTCAATCGCGCAACTGTGGGCTGAAAAGAGTATTTCATTATACTCTTTCAAATCTTCAGCATTGAATTTGTCAATGACCTGTTGCCGGAATTCTTTCAGCAGGGTGTCATACCTGATAATCTCTCTCTCAAACATGATTGTTAGGATTGATTTTATTACTTTGCAATATCACTTTGCAAAGATATAAATAGAAAACGTTACTGTAATATAGTACAGTAAATAAATTTATCGTATTACATCAGTAAATCTACCGGGACATGGTGATGATGAAAAACTAAAACTGAAATCCTTTAAGTGTTTGTAAACGTTAAATGCATGGAAAGAACAATCGATGGGACGGAAAACACAGGATTAGGAACGGATAGCAAAGTGGTGGCAGGTCTATGATTGTACATTTGTCGAATGAAAAAAAATATTGTAGCATTTATTGTTTTCTTGGGGATAATAGGTATTGCCTCTCGTAGTGAATTCAAAAATGAAGGAGGAGGGGAAGTGCCTTTTACTATCAATCCACTGGATAGAAAATTAGTATTATCTGTACAATTGGATGATAGTATAAAGGCTAACTTGGTTTTTGATACCGGATTACTTGATGAAGCTGTTTCTTTAGATTCTACATTTTGTTCAGAACATTCCTCTATATTGAAGAAACAGCCTTTGGATAGTATATCGCCTGCCGGTTCTGCTTGGAGCTTGATGAGTGCAGTTGCCCAAAATTATAGTGTAGCTCCTGCTGTTAAATTAGGAAAGATTCCTTGTTTTTATGAAGGGATGGTAGTGTACAACTGGAAATGGTATATGGCGACTACAACAGATGGCATTTTTAATATTCCGCCAAATGATACGACTCATGTTTGGGAACTTAATTTTGAACATAATTATCTGAAAGTTCATCTTTCGCAAGATTTTGCAATGCCGGAGAACTGCTTTACTTTTCCATTTATGAGAAAAAAGGCTTCCCAACCGTTCTTAATAAAGTTGCCGATAAAAGTAGAGTGTGCAGGTGGAGATACTTTGACACTGAACCGCTCTTTTGTGATAGATACCGGAATACCTTGGGATATAGTATTGATGCGGCGTGCAAAGGAACTCTCCTTTTTAAATAGACAAAAAGACGCTGTATGGACAAAAAATATGGCAAATTATTACCGACATTATACTGTACGTGCTAATGTGTTTGAAACAATGGAGATTGATTCTTTACGTATCTATACATTTGACTCTGTGAACCGTATGTATTATAATTATTTAATCGGTTTAAATTTTTTAAAACGTTTCAATGTCTTTTTTGATATGAAGAATCAACGGTTAGGATTACAGCCTATTCCTAATTTTCAACGAATCGTTAATCCTTTGCGCAAGAGGTTTCATATCGGTTTTACCCGTACGGCAAACGGTAAGATAATTGTGTCGAAAGTCGCTGATTATGAAGAAAACTATTTTAAAACGGCGGGTTTCCAAGAAGGTGATGAGGTGATAACTGTGAATGGAAAGCCCTTTAATAAATTGACGCCGGAAGATGATGCGGAGTTAGGAGAACAGGAAGTGTTGCATTATGATATTCTGCGCGGTGGGCATCCCATGAAAATAACGGTTCATGTGGATAAAAATGAAGTGCAGGGAGATTAGATTTGATATAAAGTCTCTATCGGCTAACCTACGATAAATTGTTAATGATGAAAATATTAATTACTCTATTTTTACTTTTGTTCTTTTCAACAAGAACATGTTTGGCTCAATCAATACAAGATAACGAAGTGACAGATAATGAAAATAGCTTACTTTGGAAAATCTCCGGTAATGACTTGCAGCATGATTCATATCTTTTGGGAACAATGCACAATGTTGAGCGCACGTTCTTGGATAGTATTTCGGGATTTAGAAAGGCCTTTAAAGCTGCTAAACAGATAGCTATAGAATGTGATATCTTTACACAAGATATTAATAATCGTTCTAAACCTAAAGAACTAAAAGATTATGTCTTTATGCCAAATGATACTTCCAAAATAATAAGAAAATCCATTTTATGGAAACTCTTGAAAGTGTTGGACAAAAATGGGCTGAATATGACTCACTAAACTACATGATGGATTTACATTATCAGGCTAAAACTTTACAAAACACATTAAAACACCCTAATAGCATACGCTCTTTTCTGAATCAAATGAAGAAGTATTACTTTAAACAAGAGTTAAATCATTTGATGATGGATTTTTTAGCTAAACAAATAGGAATTGACGATGAACCCGAATTTGTACTTGACCGTTATAAACATACTGAATTTTTACTCGTTACTACTCGAAATGAAGAATGGATGAAAAATCTTATTCCAATGATTCATGAAGATTCTTCGCTAATAGCGGTTGGGGCAACGCACCTTATTGGCATCAACGGATTAATTGCAAAGTTAAGAAATCTTGGATATAATGTTGACCCCATGAGATAAGCTTTTTATTATGCTGTATCTGATAGATGTATATATGCCATGAACGGGCATTGCAATTTGTAGGATTGCTAATACTATCTGTTTGTAAATGTTAAATGTACGGAAAGAACAATCGGTGGGACGGAAAACACAGGATTAGGAACGGATAACAAAGCGAGGAAAAGCGTTTGAGCGTAGTTTTGTACACGAAATATAGAACGAAACCCGGAACGATTATGGATATAAATGCTTTGTCTTTTATTTCGTATGCAGTGTGTACGGCAGCTACTGTCCAAACAGCTATGGCAGGACATGTGGAACACAAACAAACCAATATATTGTTTTGCATTGCTGATGACGCAGGGCACATGAGTGCTTATGGAACTCCCTGGCTCAATACGCCGGCTTTTGACCGCGTGGCAGGTGAAGGTATTCTTTTTAATAACGCTTATACTTGTAATGCCAAGTCGGCGCCTTCGCGGGCGGCTATCATTACCGGACGTAATTCGTGGCAACTGAAAGAGGCATGTAATCATTGGCCGAATTTTCCTGTTGAATTTAAGTCTTATCCCGAAGCTTTGGCTGAAAACGGTTATTATGTGGGCTGCACCGGTAAAGGCTGGGGACCCGGCGTTGCCAATGATGCCCATGGTAGAAAGAGAGAGATTACCGGAAAAGGATGGAACAAAAGAAAGCTGGAACCGCCTACTGCCAATATCTCCAAAATAGATTATGCCGCAAACTTTGAGGATTTCATGAAAGACCGTCCCAAAGATCGCCCTTTCTGTTTCTGGTATGGCGCATTGGAACCGCATAGAAGTTATGAATACGGCTCATCTGTGCGTGCCGGAAAACGGACGGAACAGATAGATGCAGTGCCGGAGTACTGGCCCGATAATGAGTTGGTGCGTACAGACATGCTGGACTATGCGTTGGAGATTGAACATTTTGACAAACATCTGGGACGTATCCTGCAGACATTGGAAGAGGAGGGGGAATTGGAAAATACAATTATTGTAGTAACCTCTGACCATGGCATGCCTTTTCCCCGGTGCAAGGGACAGGAATATAACAACTCCAATCATGTACCTATGGCGGTGATGTGGAAGAACGGTATCAAGAAACCGGGCCGGACGGTAGATGACTATATAAGTTTGATTGATATTGCTCCTACTTTACTTGAAGCGGTAGGGGTGGAACAGGACAAAACCGGAATGAAACCTATTACGGGAAGGAGCTTCATTGATATTCTGAAAAATAAAAAGACCGATACGGATCGTGGGTTTGTAATGATTGGCAAGGAACGCCATGATGTAGGACGCCCTGATGATCAGGGATATCCTATTCGCGGAATGATACGAGGAGACTATTTGTACCTGAAGAATTTTGAGACGGAGCGCTGGCCGGCGGGAAATCCGGAAACTGGTTATATGAATGTGGATGGCAGCCCGACTAAAACAGAGGTCTTGAAAGCAAAACATAATAAGGAGACGGCTTATTACTGGCAACTGTCTTTTGGCAAACGTAAGGCTGAAGAGCTCTATAATATCCGGAAAGATCCTGACTGTATGGTGAATCTCGCGGAAATGCCGGAGTATGAAACCCTGAAAAGGAAGCTGGAGAAGGAAATGACTCTCCGATTGGTGGAACAGGAAGATCCCCGTATGTTTGGAAGGGGAGGACTTTTTGACAAATATCCTGATATGAGTCCGGCGCATCAGTTCTGGAATCGCACTGAGGCGGGAGAAAAAGTACGTTCCGGATGGGTAAACCCTACTGATTTTCAATAGGCAATAATCATATATCTTTAAAAGTTAATCATGAAAAATATCAAATTAGTATTCTGTATCGCTGCACTGTCGCTGTTTATAGGAAGTACGGCATGGGCAAAATCAAAAGAAAAGGAAATCAAAATTTCCGCAAAGTCTCTCAAAGATAACAAGTTTGGCCGACCCGACGGGCAGTTCAGTTACGATTATAAGGCCGAGTCGGAAAATCTGGTGCTGTTTTGGGATAAATCGTTTGGAAAGAATCCCGCAACGTATGCCGATAAGTTCCGCCGTTTCTATCCCGATGAAATTCTGAGGGAAGGTGAGCGCTTCTATACTTATTATGTGGATAAGTTGAAGTTTGCCGATAAGAAGAAGTCCCTTTCAAGCCGCTATAAGATGATTATATGGATGTATAATGATGACAAGACTACGGCCTACGGCTGGGGAGAGGATGGTGTAGGTATGATGTGGATGCGTCCATGTCGTGCCCAGTCTTATCCTTATTGCGCATTGGCTCATGAAATGGGACATTCTTTTCAGTTTATGGTAGGTGCTGACGGCTCACGCGGGTTTGCCGGACATCCGTTGGTGGAATATACTTCGCAATGGATGCTTTGGCAGGTGTATTCGGACTGGACTACCATTGAACAGTTTCATCTGGATGCCTATATGGATCAGACACATTATTCATTGCTGAATGAAATCAACCAGTACCATGCTCCGCAGTTCATGGAATATTGGTCGAATAAGCATGGGCTGGACATCATTGCGAGGATATGGAAAGAGGCGGTGGGAAAAGAAGATCCGGTTCTTGCCTATCAACGGCTCACCCGGATTAATCAGGAACAGTTTAATGATGAGATTTATGAGGCTGCCACCCGGTTTGTGACTTGGGACATACCGAGAGTGGAACGTGTGTGCAGCAGTTATGCCAATCAGCATCGTTGCAAACTGGACAAAGCAAACGAAGGATGGTATCAGATAGCGCAGTCACGTTGTCCGCAGAACTATGGATACAATGTTATCCGTCTGAATGTACCGGAGGGCGGTAAGGTGGTTTCCCTGGATTTCAAGGGAATTGCGGGCGATGAGGCTTTTCGCTCGGTACAGACGGATAAAGCCGGCTGGAGATATGGCTTTGTGGCGGTGAAGAAGTCCGGTGAACGTGTTTATGGTAAGATGAACAAAGGGCGGAACGGGGCGAACGAGACAGTACGCTTTGAAACGCCTCAAGATACGCAGTTTCTTTGGTTGGTAGTGACCGGAGCGCCAACGGAACATTGGGAGGTCTTGAAGAGTTGGGGAGAACTTGCGAAAGAAAAAGGAAAGGAAGCGCAATGGCCGTATCAGGTGCGATTAAACGGTACATCACTTCATTCTTCCGTATTGAAAGCAAAGAAATAGTAACAGGTAATAACCAAAAGAAAAGTATCATGAAAAAGAAGATTTGTTTAATGTTGTTGTTAGGTGGACTGTGTAGCTCTTCAGTCGCGAAGGACTACCTGGTTTCAACCCCTAATACTTCATTGCTGATTACGGCTGTTCCGGGTGAAAAATCCAAATTCCAATATTATGGAAGCCGCATTGAGGAAAGGGACATACAGGGCGTTTATGACAGCGGGCAGGCGTTCGGAGTGGAAAGCTATCCGGTGTTCGGACTGAATACGCCGGGAGAACGGGCGATGGCTGTGGCGCATGCCGACGGGAATATGTCGCTCGACCTGGTAGTGGAAGAGGTTAGACAGTACGAGGATGCTGGGGCGCAGACCACTGAAATCCGTATGAAGGATTTGGTGTATCCGTTCATCTTGAAGCAGTATTTTAAGGCATATAAGGGTACGGACGTCATTTCTACCTGGGTGGAAGTGGAGAATGTCGGTAAAAAGCCGGTTACGTTGTATCGTTTCGCTTCCGCTTTTCTGCCTGTGCCGCGTGGAGACAACTGGATGACTCATTTTCATGGATATTGGGGAGCAGAGCACATGATGGATGAAGAAAAGCTGACGAATGGCCAAAAGGTCATCTCCAACAAAGACGGTCTGGCAAATACGGAGACGGACAATCCGTCGTTCATGTTGTCAATGGACGGAAAGGCGCAGGAAGAATACGGGCATGTGTTGGGCGGAGCTTTGGCATGGTCGGGCACTTATCTCATCAAGATGGATGTGCGTAATACCACTTTCAATATATCTGCGGGGATGAATGAAGAGACTTCGCATTATATATTGGAGAGCAAAGAGCGATTTGTTACTCCTGAGTTTGCCATGACTTACAGCACCACCGGCAAGGGAGGAGTGAGCCGCGCTTTTCATCGCTGGGCGCGGCAGTATAAACTGAATCAGGGAAATGTGCTGCGTGACATTCTGCTGAATAGCTGGGAAGGGGTTTACTTCAAGGTGAACCAACAAGGAATGGATGAAATGATGGAGGCTTTCTCGGCAATGGGAGGCGAGCTGTTTGTGATGGATGACGGATGGTTCGGCGACAAATACCCGCGTGACGGGGGAAACAGCAGCTTGGGCGACTGGACGGTATGCAAGAAGAAACTGCCCGAAGGCATTGAAGGGTTGTTGAGATCAGCAAAGAAACATGCCATCAAGTTCGGTATCTGGATTGAACCGGAAATGGCGAACACCAAGAGCGAATTGTTTGAAAATCATCCGGACTGGATTATGCGGGCGAAAGGCCGTCCGTTGTCCACCGGACGTGGGAAAACGCAGGTGGTGCTGGACTTGACCAATCCTGAAGTGCAGGATTTTGTTTTCGGGGTAGTGGATAATCTGATGACGAAACATCCTGAAATAGCCTATATGAAATGGGATGATAACAGCAGTCTGCTGGACTATGGTTCGTCGTATCTTCCGAAAAACAAACAATCACATATATATATCAATTATCACAGAGGTTTGAATAAGGTACTGGAACGTATCCGTGCCAAATATCCCGAACTGGTATTGCAGGTGTGTGCCGGTGGCGGTGCGCGCGTGAACTACGGGCTGTTGCCTTATTTCAATGAGTTCTGGACAAGCGACGATACGGATGCTTTGCAGCGCATCTATATGCAGTGGGGGGTATCTAACTTTTATCCGGCAATAGCAATGGCTTCGCATGTAAGTGCCGACAAGAATCATCAGACAGGGCGCATTCTTCCTTTGAAATTCCGTTTTGACGTGGCGATGTCCGGCCGGTTGGGCATGGAGATTCAGCCGAAAGATATGAAGGAGGAGGACAAGGAGTTTGCCAAACGGGCTATTGCCGCTTATAAAAGTATTCGTCCGGTGGTGCAGTTGGGCGATTTATACCGGTTGGTATCTCCTTACGACAACAAGGGCGTTGCCTCTTTGATGTATGCCACGCCCGAAAAAGACAGGGCGGTGTTCTTTGCTTACAAGATTTCCCATTTCATCAATATGATTGTCCCGAATGTGCGGATGAGCGGTCTGGATGCGCAGAAGCGATACCGTATTAAAGACCTTACCGCAGTGAAAACCAATGAACCTTGCGCATTGCATGGAAAGGTGATCAGCGGAAAAATCTTGATGGAGGAAGGAATTGCATTGAAAAATCTATTGAAAAGTGAATATTCCAGTTTAACTTTGGAACTGGAGGAAGTAAAATAGTGAAAACACATCTAATTAAGAACAATATCATGAAGAAAAAAGTATTTGTAGTGGCTGCCGCTTTAGCCTTTTCCGCATTTCAGGGATGGAGTAAGGAGAATTACAAACAAGAGCAGTTCGTAAATCTGCTGAATATAGAAGTGGGTTATGAGGCGGCGCCTCGCGGCTATTTCTTTTCCGATTTGGGCGGATGGCATGGCTATGGGTTCAACAGCTCTGCCGACTTGGCGAAAGCAGGCGGTTTCAGAGGACCGGCTTTTATGGGAGAACGCAGTTTGGGATTGCAGTGGCTGTCCGATGGCTTTGAGAAGCTGACGTTGAAAGATGATAGGGGGAAAATACTTCCTTTTACCAAAATATCAGCATACGAGTATCTGCCCGGCATGTTGAGACAACGGCTGGAAGCGGGTGACTTGAAAGTGGAAATGAAAGAGATTGCGTTGACCGACCGCAGTACGATGATAGAATATACGGTTACCAACCGGGGAACTGCGGAAAGGACAATTATATCGCTTCTGAGCGGAACGGCTACTTATAAAGATGCCTGTCTGGCCCAGGAATCGGTGAACACGCTAAGTGTGAGTGTGGTGGGTGGCAAACATTCTTTTGTTGTGTCTTTTCCCGAAGGGTGGACATTGAAATCGGATGGGCAGAAAGAGTATGAAGCCATAAAGGGAGCAAAGACGTTAGCGCCCGGAAAGTCGTACACATTCCACACCTTTACAAGTTATTGTCCGGCAACGGATAAGGAGAGTGCGCTGGCCGTTCATGCGGACTTGAACGTCAAGGGAGCCAAGAAATATTTCAAGCAGAATGCGAAACGCTGGGAGGGTTACATCAACAGTGTCTTGGAACGTGATACTCCTTATTTGGAAAGTGAACGTAATCGTAAGTGGGCGGTAAAAGCCATAATGACGCTACACACAAACTGGCGCAGTGCGGCGGGTGACTTGAAACATGCGGGAGTGCAGCCGGCTGCCGGACATTTCAATGCTTTCTGGGCATGGGATAGTTGGGAACATGCGGTGGGGCTTTCTATCTTTAATCCTGAACTGGCTAAAGACCAAATGCTGACCATGTTCGACTTTCTGACGTCCGAAGGTATGATTATCGACCTGATTGCCTTGGATAAAAAAGAGAACAATAAAGTTTGCTCCAAACCGCCTATTGCCGGCTGGGGAACGTATATGGTTTATCAGCGTACCAAAGACAAGGCTTTTGTGAAGGAGATGCTTCCGAAACTATTGAAGTTTCACGAATGGAGATACAAATACAGAGACCATGACCAAAACGGACTGTGCGAATATGGCGGAATTGCACCGCAAGTGTATCAGGGACAGTGGGAAAGCGGTATGGATGTAGCAGTGAAATTTGACGGAGTGAAGATGCTGAAAAATGCAGAAGGAGCCTATTCGTTCGATCAGGAATCCATCGAGCTGAACAGTTATCTTTGTGCGGAGAAATTCTATTTGGCGTATCTGCTGGATGAAGTAGGTGAGAAAGAACAGGCTGCCCGTTTCAGAGAAGAGGGTAAGAAGTTAAAGAAAACGATTCAGGAGAAGTTCTTCGATGAAGAAACCGGTTTCTTCTATGACCGTAAATTGGGTACGGGCGAATTGGTGAAAGTGATTGATATCTCCGGTTGGATTCCTTTATTCACTAAAGTTGCCACTCCCGAACAGGCTGCCGCCGTAAAAAAGAATATGCTGGATAAGGAATTGTTCGGTACCTATTTCCCCTTCTCCAGTCTGAACCACAAACATCCGTTGTACCAGCCGGATAAGGGTTACTTCCGCGGACAGACGTGGATGAACTATACCTATTTCGGTATTCGCGGTTGGAAGAATTATGGTTTTATGGAAGAGGCGGAAAAGTACACGCGGCTGTTGCCGGACAGACTGAAAGGGCTGGCCGAACCGGGGTATCCTATTCGTGAAAACTGGAATTCGGCTACGGGAGAGGCTATGACTGCGATGCACTTCGGATGGTCGAGCGCTTTCTCTATCCTGTTGCTGGCGGAAGATGCGGACACGTTCCCTTATGTTCCCGGGATGTAATGGAAGAGATGATTGAAACTGTATATTTGATAGTAAACGTGTATGAAAAATATTAAATCTCTCTATTTATTATTGGTTGGTTTGGTCTGTCTGCCTTTGCAGGCAGCAGACCATTTCTTGAAGTCGCCGGATGGAAAGCTGCTGGTGGAGATCGGAACGGACGAACAGTTGTCGTATACAATCAAACGTGACGGGCAGGTGCTGTTGGACAATAGTCCGATAGGATTGGTATTGGAGGATAAGATTCTGGGAGAAGACGTGAAAGTGAGTCGTGCCAACCGTCGTACTTTGGTGAAAGAAACGATTGTTTCTCCTCATTATCGTTGTTCGTCATTTGATGTGGTCTATAATGAACTGAACCTGAAACTGAAAGGTGATTTTGGAGTTGTCTTCAGAGCTTATGATGAGGGAATAGCTTACCGCTTCTATACTACGATGCGGGAGCCGTTGGTTATTCGGGATGAAATAGCAAGCATGAATTTCCCGCAGGATTATGACACCTATATGGCTTATTCTACTGTGAAACCGGGAGGGGACCAGTATGTAATGGCTTTTCAGAATGTCTATACCAAAAGTACTTTAAAGGGAGTGCAAACGGATAATATCGCTTTTTTGCCTGTTACGGTGGATTGCGGGAATGAACTGAAAATGACGTTACTGGAGTCGGACTTGGAAGATTATCCCGGCATGTTTGTCAAAGGGGATGGTAAAACTACCGCCTTGCAGGGGACCTTTGCCAAGTATCCTACCCGGATGAAGCAATTTCCGCCTCGCGCCATGAAGCGGGTGGTGGAGCGTGCCGGTTATATTGCCAAAACGGATGGAAAGCGGAGTTATCCGTGGCGCATTTGGGCAATAACGGAGAAGGATACGGAAATGCCGGTGAATAATCTGGTATATGCTTTGGCTTCTCCCAACCGTATCGGAGACGCTTCGTGGATAAAGACCGGTAAGGTAGCTTGGGATTGGTGGAACGATTGGGGAATCTATAATGTTGACTTCAAGGCGGGCATCAATATGGAAACCTACAAATATTATATTGACTTTGCAGCGGACAATCACATCGAGTTTGTCGTATTGGATGAAGGCTGGTATAATCCGGGTAAAGGAGACATGCTGACTGTGATACCTGAACTGGATTTGGAGGAATTGGTCCGTTATGGTAAAAGCAAAGGGGTTGACCTGATTCTCTGGACGGTGTTCAACGTGCTGGATGACCAGCTGGAAGAAGCCTGCAAGAAATATTCCGAAATGGGTATCAGCGGATTTAAAATAGACTTCCTCGACAGGGATGACCAGACTGCGGTTGAAATGGCTTACCGCATTGCCGAGATGGCTGCCAAATATAAACTGACGTTGGATTTGCATGGCTTCTACAAGCCGACAGGATTGAACCGTACGTATCCGAATATTATCAATTACGAGTCGGTATTCGGCATGGAAGAGATGAAATGGAGTTCGGTACAAAAGGATATGATGGAGTATGATGTGACAATGCCTTATATCCGCATGATGGCGGGGGCAGTGGATTATACGCCCGGCGCCATGCGTAATGCGTCCAAAAAGGATTTCAAGGATATTTATTACAACCCGATGAGTCAGGGAACACGTTGTCATCAGTTGGCGGCTTATGTGGTGCACGATTCTCCGCTAACCATGCTTGCCGATAATCCGACTATTTATAAACGTGAACAGGAGTGTACGGATTTTATCGTCAGTATTCCGAATAAGAATATTGAGGAGACACGCGTGCTGCAAGGCAAGTTGGGAGAGTCGGTTGTCATGGCGCGCAGAGTCGGTGCGTCCTGGTATGTAGGTGGCATGACCGACTGGACGGCACGAGAGATAACGCTTGACTTTGACTTCTTGGGTGACGGTACTTATGAAGTTGTATTGTTCAGGGACGGCGCTAATGCTGATAAGCAGGCGGAAGATTACAAGAAAGAGACGTTTACGGTTACTGCCAATGCGCAGAAGAAGATTCGTATGGCTTCGGGAGGCGGTTTTGCGATGGCGGTGATAAAAAAATAAATAGAATCGTATGAAGAAATTGATTTTATTATTGACTGCTTTCTTATGTCTGAATGTGGTTTACGCACAGCGATACTGGCAGATTGATGAAGGCAGTAACAGCATTACGTGGCAGGTGAAGAAAGGAGAAACGCATCATGACCATATAGAGATGAGCGGCAAACAAGTGTCGGTAGTATTGAGATATGGCATCAATAAAGACGGAGCTTTTGATTTGAACAAAAGTATGGTGTGGCCGATGTTGCGTATAATACCTAATAATACACATGGGAGCCTGATGCGCCGTTTGGATTGGAATCCGTTAGAGGATGTCATGGTAGAGGGGCGGGCTATGAGAGAACAGGTGAAATCTGTTACCCTGAACGGTACGTTGGTAGTGGTAAGCGATATTCAGGCAGGGAAAAATCGTTCTTTGTCTTTGAAGCGTACTTATCTGCCTTCGGTGGATTTGCCTTCTCTTGTGGAAATCTATGAATTTACAAATACCGGCACTGAGGCGATTGACCTTGAAATACCAAAGATAGGCATCGTTTCTCCTACAAATCCGAAGAAGGGAGTGGAGGGAAGTTATTACATTCTATGTACATCGGCGGATGGGGGGGCACAAACCTTACTGCCCGGTAAAACAGCAGCTTTCTCTGCTTCTGTTTCTGCTTATAAAGTTCTTCCGGAAAAAAACATAGATGCTGCAAAGGAATTGGAGAAACGTAAAACGGTAGTTGCCGAATGGATGAATAACCTTGTCTTGGACACTCCCGATCCGGTTATCAATGAAATGTTCGCTTTCTCCAAGATACGTGCGCTCGAAAGCATTTATGAAACGAAAGGCGGACCTATGCATGGGCCGGGCGGTGAATCTTACTATGCCGCTATCTGGGCGAATGACCAGGCTGAATACATTAATCCCTACTTCCCGTATGTGGGTTACCAATATGGGAATGCGTCTGCTGTGAACTCATTCGAGCATTTTGCCCGTTATATGAATGATGAATGGAAGCCTATCCCCAGTTCCATTGTTGCCGAAGGTGACAGTTATTGGAACGGGGCAGGTGATCGCGGGGATGCTGCAATGATAGCTTATGGTGCGGCACGTTATGCGCTGGCAAGCGGCAATAAGGAGGAAGCACTGAAACTGTGGCCGCTAATTGAGTGGTGCTTGGAATTCTGTCGCCGGAAAATCAATGAGGGCGGTGTCGTAGCTTCGGATTCTGATGAATTGGAAGGGCGTTTCCCGGCAGGAAAAGCGAATTTGTGTACTTCGTCCTTGTATTATGATGCGTTGCTTTCAGCGGCTTATCTGGCGAAGGATATAGGAAAAGGAAGTGCCGTTGCCGGGAAATATCGTCGGCAGGCAGCGCAATTAGAAAAGGCTATCGACCGTTATTTTGCTGCCGAAGTAGAAGGCTTTGATACGTATGCTTATTATGAAGGAAACGATGTGCTTCGTGCCTGGGTTTGTATTCCTTTGACAGTAGGCATCAATAAGCGTGCTGCGGGCACGATTGACGCTCTTTTTTCTCCTCGTTTGTGGACGGAGAACGGGTTGTTGACAGCTTCCGGTGACAAGACGTTTTGGGATCGATCTACCTTGTATGCTCTGCGGGGCGTTTTCATGGCAGGTGAAACGGAGAAAGCTATGGAATATATGAAACGCTATTCTGCCACTCGTTTGTTGGGAGTACATGTGCCATACGCGGTAGAGGCTTGGCCGGAAGGCGGACAGCGCCATCTTTCCGCTGAGAGTGCGCTCTATGGACGTATTGTAACGGAAGGTATATTCGGCATACGTCCTACCGGACTTCACTCGTTTTCTATGATTCCCCGTCTGCCGCAAGAATGGAATCACATGGCTTTGCGAAATGTCAGAGCGTTCGACTCGAATTTTGATATTGAGATTGTTCGCAAAACAGGCAATCAACTGCAAGTAAGGGTAAAGAAAGCGGGAAAAGTTGTTTTGAATAAACAAATTAAGAGTGGAACAGCATTAAACTGTAAAATTTGAATCTATAATGAATCTATTAAGTAGAAAATGGGCGGTCATCTTGTTGATGGCCGTTCCTTTCTGTGCCCATGCGCAGAAAATAATTGAACTGAAAGACCCTTCCGGGAAAGTTCAGGTGAATGTAGCAATAGGGGATGAAATCACCTATTCAGTTTCTCATCAAGGAGATGTAATGATTGAAATGTCCCCCGTTTCAATGACTTTGACAGATGGGACGGTCTTTGGAAAAGCTCCCCGTCTGAAGAGGAAGAGTTTCAGAACACAGCAGCAGACCATTTATCCGCCGGTTTATAAAAAAAAGACGATCGAAGATCATTATAATGAGTTGACATTGGATTTTAAGGGTGGCTATAAATTGGTATTCAGAGCTTATGAGGATGGAGCGGCTTATCGTTTTGTATCCAGCCTGAAGAAACCCTTCCAAGTAAAGAGCGAACAGGCTGTGTTTAATTTGCCGGATAACCCGAAGATTTTTGCGGCTACTCCGAAAGGACGTATGATAGATGGTGTGGAAAATCAATATCACAGTTCTTTTCAAAATACATACCGGCAGGTGGCTCTTTCGGAATGGGATAAAAGTAGATTGGCTTTTCTGCCTGTATTATCCGAAGGAAAGAACGGCAAGAAAATCTGTATAACGGAGGCTGACTTGCTGAATTATCCGGGAATGTTCTTGAACGTATCTTCTGATAACAAAGGTTTTTATGGAGAATTTGCCGCTTATCCCAAAGACATTTCAGTGGAAGTAAGAGGTTTGAAAGGGATGGTTAAAACCCGTGAGCCGTATATTGCAAAAGTGGAGGGTAAGACTGCTTTTCCGTGGCGTGTGATGGTAATATCCGAAAATGATACGGATTTGCTGTGCAGTGACATGGTCTATAAATTGGCTACTCCCGCTGCTGAGGGTGATTACTCCTGGATTAAGCCGGGAAAGGTTGCCTGGGATTGGTGGAACGACTGGAATTTATATGGAGTAGATTTTCGTGCAGGCGTAAATACGGAAACCTATAAGTACTATATTGATTTTGCTTCCAAGTTTGGTATTGAGTATGTGATTTTGGATGAAGGATGGGCGGTTGCCGGACCGGCAGACCTCTTTCAAATTGTCCCGGAAATTGATTTGAAAGAACTGATACGTTATGCGGAAACAAAAAATGTGGGACTCATTCTGTGGGCGGGCTATCGTGCCTTTGATTTGGATATGGAACGTGTTTGCAAGCATTATGCCGCTATGGGGATTAAGGGATTCAAGATAGACTTTATGGATAGGGATGATCAATATATGGTGGATTTTAATCGTCGCTGTGCAGAAACCGGTGCCAGATATAAGTTATTGATTGACTTGCATGGTACATTTAAACCGACGGGATTACAACGAACTTATCCGAATACGATTAATTTTGAGGGAGTTCATGGACTGGAGGAAATGAAGTGGGCACAGCCGGGTACGGATCAAGTGACGTATGATGTGACAATGCCGTTTATTCGTATGGTGGCAGGGCCGTTGGACTATACGCAGGGGGCGATGAATAATGCTAATAAGGAAAACTTCAAAGCTGTGTATTCCGAACCCATGAGTCAGGGGACACGTTGCCGGCAGCTGGCGGAATATGTTATATTTGATTCGCCGTTGAATATGTTGTGCGATGCACCTACTAATTATTTGAAAGAGGAACAGTGCACTAAGTTTATAGCTTCTATTCCTACCGTTTGGGATGAGACAAAGGCATTGTGCGGAAAGGTAGGTGAATATCTAGCTATGGCTCGCCAAAAAGAGGGGGTATGGTATGTAGGAGCATTGACTAATTGGGATGCCCGTACAATGGAACTTGATCTCTCTTTCTTGGGAAAAGGTGAATATCAGGCAGAAGTATTTGAAGATGGAGCGAATGCTGATAGAGTAGGTAAAGATTATAATTATAGAGTAACTCGTATTTCCTCTGATAAGAAACTTAAAATACAGATGGCTCCGGGGGGAGGCTATGTTATTAAGTTGTGGAAAAGATGATTTGCGTTGAGCAAATCAAAACGAAAGCCTCTTAAAATATATGTTTTAAGAGGCTTTCGTTTTTAAGAGACTTTATTTGTATATGTACGCCTTTATTTATTGAAAGAAGTATGGGTGACTTCTATCTTCAAAGTGCTGCCGCCAAATGCCGGATCACCGCCTTTGAGCTTGGCATATGTCGGTTTCAAGTCGTGTTGGATGCCAATCATGGAAGGGTTGTTACTGCTTGTATCGTATGTCACAACTACGGGGATCAGCACTACTTTGTTCCAGTTTTTTCCTTCGCCTTCGTTCCATCCATCTTCCCATGCTGCTTCGTCCCATGCTGCTCCTGCCGCTTCTTTCGCTTTTTGTTTGGCAGCCTTTTTCTCATTGATACAAGTGGAAACCAAGCGGGCTATGTTTTTGAAGGTGTATTGGTTGGTTTCTACGCTGTTATGGGTTGCCACAAAAGAAGTAACATTGTCTGCAAGTTCATTGTTGACAAAGAAAGATTCCATGTCTTTTTGGCGTACCAGCAGAACTGTTTGTGGCGCACTCATGCTGAATTTATATTCCTGATTGTCCTGCTTGTAGTTCGTAAAAGTCAGCTTGACCGCATTCAACGTATCATTAGCTAACTTCTTGGCTATTTCATCATAAGGCAGAGTTGCTTCTGTGAAGATACCGGCCGGTGATTTGAGATAGCTCCAGCCTTTTTCATTGTCATTGTTTACTTTCTCTGCCAGCTTTTCTGAGTTCTCAAATTTATTGGCTTGAATCACTTCTTTGGTAGAGGCAAAAGCAACTGCCGTAGCAAGGTATGTGGAGTCTGTGCCGGCTTCACCATTTTTGTCTGTGACTTTTTTGGTCAGCTTAACTCCTAAACTGTCCACATAGTGGAATCGGAATTGCATTTGCAGGTCTACGCGGTCTACATAGAGAATGGTTCCGTCACCGTAGTCTGTTTGCAGGTAAACACCTTTGAATACATTTTCGATAAACTTATCAGAGTTGTCAAAAAAGTCATTCTTCTTTTCTTGATATTGCCGGTTCAGTTTCAAAATATTATTTCCCAGCTCTTTATCCAATGGGAAAGTGATGTTGGGGTAATAAGTTGAGTTACCGTTTGAATCGGTTGCTTTTCTTACGGAGTCGGGCACAGAGGTATCATAAGCTGTATATGCTTTTTTTCCTAAAGCCTTTGATTCGTGATATAGCTTTGTATCGATATTGGTATATCGGTATTTATCAGGATCTTTACGCACTTTCAGCCATTCGTCGTTCAATTCGTATGCACTCATTCTGCATGCATTTAAGGAGTCTCCGAACCAGCTGGAATAGTAGACTACTAACTGGATTTTCTCCACTTCGTCTTTCACCATTGTTCCTTTGCCGCTTTTTCCGTCTGCGCTTTCTTCATATACGGCAGGGAATGTGAAATTCTCCGTACAATTCAATTCGGCTAAGAAGCTGGCTTCGTAGTTTCCAAATCCTTTGGGATCAGGGTCTGTGAACTTACCGATATATCCTGTACTTGTCTTGGAGTAAACTTTATCTGCAAGCATGGATTTTGTGCTAACGTCAAATGTTTCTGTTTTAGCCGAAATTCCGTCTGAATCGGGCAGCATATCCATACCCAACGTCCCGGTGTTATCGTCGCATCCGTACAAAGACAGGAGTGCTAAAAGTAATACTCCTAAATATTTTACTTTCATAATTCTTCGTCTTGAAATCAACTTATTCTTGTTCAGCTCCCCAAACCTGATCGTAGAAGTCGTTGCAGGCATCTGCGAAGTTTTCAGGAGATTGATAGCCTAAGATAGGCTTACCGGCTTGGCGGGCATACTCCATGAGCTCCTCATTTACATGTTCGCTTTGCTGGATAATACCATCAGAGTAGTCTATTGCCAATTTGCAAAGAGCAATATAGTCTATCGGTTCTTTTAAGTCGGCAATATCCTTCTTGTTGATGCCTTTCAGCAGGAGTTTGCTGGTGAAGTCGGAATGAAATGGCTGTTTGAAGTCATTGTCATACAGTGAAAAGACCACTTTGGCGTCTCTGAATGAAGGTTCGTCTTTATACGCCTTTTTAATATATAGCGGAGCCAGTGCTGTCATCCAGCCATGACAGTGAATAACGTCCGGACACCAACGCAATTTCTTTACTGTTTCCAATACTCCACGAGCATAGAAAATGGCACGTGCATCATTATCTTCGTATTCAACACCGTTCTCGTCAATCACTTGCAGGCGGTTTTGGAAGTAATCATCGTTGTCGATGAAATAAACCTGCATGCGGGCGGATTGTATGGATGCTACCTTAATGATAAGCGGATGGTCGGTATCGTCGATGATAAGGTTCATACCGGAGAGACGTATCACTTCGTGCAGTTGATTTCTGCGCTCATTGATGTTCCCCCACTTGGGCATAAACGTTCTGATTTCTCTGCCTTTTTCTTGGATTGCTTGCGGCAGGTTTCTGCCAACAAGGGACATCTCGGATTCTGAAACGTAAGGGGTAATTTCTTGTGTTATAAATAAAACCTTGTTCGCCTTTGTCATAATAACAATGTTCTCAATTATTCTGCAAAGATATAAAAAAAATCGGGCAATAAAGCAAACAGAGCCCGTCTATAATTCCTTATGAATTGTTAACTGCTTGTTATTCAGTGAAACAGCTGCTTTTGGAATTGCCGGAAAGTGTACTGAGTTTTGCATTAATTTGCGATATTTCTTCTTTATATGCTAAATAATGGTTTATTTTGCACCGCTTTTGCGAACAACCAAGTTATTATATAACCAATTAAAATGGAAATAGTACATACTATCAAGGACTTGCAGGCCGGACTTTCGGCTTTGAGAGCCCAGGGAAAGAAGGTAGGTCTGGTGCCTACGATGGGTGCTTTGCATGCCGGTCATGCCTCATTGGTGAAACGTTGTGTGGCAGAAAATGACGCTGCCGTAGTAAGCGTTTTTGTAAATCCGACCCAGTTTAATGACAAGAATGATTTAGTGAAATATCCCCGTACGCCGGAGGCTGATTGCCGTTTGCTGGAGGAGTGTGGAGCGGCATTTGTCTTTGCACCTTCAGTGGAGGAGATGTATCCGGAACCGGATGCCCGCCGTTTCAGCTATGCGCCGCTGGACACAGTGATGGAAGGAGCATTCCGTCCGGGACATTTTAACGGTGTCTGCCAGATTGTGAGCAAACTGTTTGATGCTGTGCAGCCGGATCGTGCCTACTTTGGCGAGAAAGATTTCCAGCAGCTGGCAATTATTCGCGAGATGGTCCGCCAGATGAAATATCCTTTGGAAATTGTAGGGTGTCCGATTGTGCGTGAGGAAGACGGGTTGGCTCTGAGCAGTCGCAATGCCCGTTTATCTGCCGAAGAACGTAAAAATGCACTGAAAATTTCGCAGACTTTATTTGAAAGTCGTACCTTTGGAGCTTCACATACGGTAGCTGAGACACAGAAGTTTGTGGAAGACACCATCGCAGCCGCCCCCGGATTGCGTTTGGAATACTTTGAGCTGGTGGATGGCAATACCTTACAGAAGATTACCGATTGGGAGGAAACTTCTTATGCTGTGGGTTGCATCACAGTATTCTGTGGGGAAGTTCGTCTGATTGATAATATCAAGTACAAAGAGCCTGCTGCCTTGTAATTTATAATTAGTAATTCGTAATTTATAAAGATATGATGATTGAAGTGTTGAAGTCGAAAATCCATTGTGCCCGCGTCACGGAAGCGAACCTGAACTATATGGGAAGCATTACGATTGATGAAGATTTGATGGATGCCGCCAACATGATTGCCGGCGAGAAGGTGTATATAGCCGACAATAATAACGGTGAACGTTTTGAAACCTACATTATTAAAGGCGAGCGTGGCTCTGGCAAAATTTGCCTGAACGGTGCGGCAGCCCGCAAGGTGCAACCTGATGACATCGTTATTATCATGTCCTACGCGCTGATGGACTTTGAAGAAGCCAAGTCGTTCAAGCCGACGGTGATTTTCCCCGACCCGGCAACGAACAAGGTGGTGAAGTAGTCTCCATATTGAAATATGGAAATAAAGCCCTGTTTGCAATTTATTTGTAAACGGGGCTTTGTTTTACTTCTGATTCTTCTCCGCAGGGTTCGTATGAGAATGAGGAGCCGATTTAATCTTGTCGAGTAAATACAGAATCTCAGTTTGGACATCGAAATTATATCTTTGGTAATCCTGATAGGTGGGCATCAAGTCTGGATAAAGTGTGTGGGCACACCGGTCTTTGCCCGGAAAGCATATTTGTATGGAGTTGGAGATAGAGCCTTGCATACCGGTATAGGGTAGCCGGAATAAGGTTTGTTCCATGTAGGTATTGGGGGCTTGTCCGCTGGGTATTCCTACAAGGGTAGCACCCATTTTCCACAGATAGAAAGTGTAGTGGAAAGCTGCACTGAAGGTACGTTCGTTGGTAATGACGTAAATGTGTTCCGGAGTATAGAGCGCCTTTCCTTGTTGCTTTCTCAGTTCTTCCGGCACACTGGATATACAGTTCTTGATGAAGTCGGTCCGTCGCTGTTCTATGTTTGTGGTGTCTGCTTCGTCCGTACTAAAAGTGTAGTCACCGTAGGCATAGTCTGTTCCGTATGCTTGGTTGAAATCCTGTAAGTTTGTCTGTAGTTTTTGCATGTAGAGGGGAGAGATGATACGATAGAATTCTATATCCATATCCGTTTGCAGGAAGTGGTTGCCGAACAGTTGGTAAAGTGTGGGTAGGACAATTGGAGTCCAGCCACCGCTATTGTTGCGCAAATCTATGATGAGGGTGGAGGAGGCTTCCTTCTTCATCTCTTTCAGCATATGGGCGAAAACTTCGGAAAGGGACGGGAGTTGCCGAATGGCTAGCAGGGTATCGGCGGGCATCTCTTGTTTCAGGATATCCCGATAATAGAATCCTATTTGCCGGTATAAATCTTTCAGCCCTTGTTTTTGCATATACTCAAAATTATCCCGTGCCATGATACTGTTGATATTGATGAGCATTATTTGCTTGTCGTTGTCTATGAACTGATAGGCCAGTTGTTTGTCTGTATAAGCTTTCCAACTGTTATTGTGTTGCATGGGTGTGTTTTGCACTTCCTGCCTTGACAATAAGGGAAGGGTTAATCCTCTTGATTTGCCGTCGGGAGTAAGAAGTGAGAGGTGAAGGTTGTCTTTCATTTCAGGGAAAAGCTGTCTCAAGAAATGTTCCGTAGGCATGGACCTGCATAGATTGGCATAACGGTCATATAGGTTTTCACTGGCTTGGATAGCGGCAGTGCGGGCCAGTACCTCTTCTAAAGAATCTCCGTTGATGGTTGTGATACGGCTACCTAACAAGTCTTTGTACGTTTCAGGGATTCCTTGAAGTATAATGCCGTCGGGGATGGTGCGTACTTCCAGTGCCAGGTAACGCTGATTTGCTTGTTGATTGGCTGTGGGAGGTAAAAGGTAGGTATGTCCGTCTTGCAGATTGGATAGGAAAATGCTTACCTTGTCAAAAAAGGTCTGTTTCGTACCGGGAGTCCGGCGTAACTCGTTCTCCAGATGGAAAGCTTGTTCGTAGAAGAATACTTTTCCTCCGAAGCCGCTGTAAGGGTCGGGATGGGTTGCTGCCAGTTCTTTTACCAGATACCGAAAGTCTGAGGCAAGGGAATCCCCGTTTAGGGGCTCTTGGGCGCTTGCCAATAGGGAAGCCAGACAGGGAAGGAGGGATAGATAAATACGTTTCATATTCTTGAAATATTTAAATTGTATGCTAGAAGGGGAAAGTAGAGGGAGAGGTTGTAGTAGAATAAAAAAGGTGGAGTTCGTATGTCTCCACCTTTCATGACAGATTCTTATTTTTTTAGCTGCTCATTCATCGCTGCTGCTGCCTTTCGTCCGTCTCCCATGGCAAGGATTACGGTGGCACCTCCGCGGACAATGTCGCCTCCGGCAAAGATGGTCGGGATGGACGACTGCATGTTATCATTGACGGCAATCGTTCCCTTCCGGCCCAATTCCAATCCCTTGATGGAGCTTGGGACAATCGGGTTGGGAGATACACCTACGCTGACGATGGCAAGGTCGATGTCGATGGTTTCCGTGGCTCCGGGGATGGGTACGGGACTGCGGCGTCCGCTGGCATCCGGTTCACCCAGTTCCATTTTCTGAAGCACCACTTGTTTCACTTTTCCTTGTTCGTCGGCAATGTATTCGATTGGGTTGTGGAGGGTCAGGAATTCTACACCTTCTTCCTTGGCATGTTTCACCTCCTCGATACGTGCCGGCATTTCTTCTTCCGAACGACGGTAGATAATCATGGCACGCTCTGCACCGAGACGGCGTGCGGTACGTACGGAGTCCATAGCTGTATTTCCACCACCTATCACGGCTACGCATTTGCCGAAAGGAACCGGAGTATCGGAGTCTTCACTGGCGGCATCCATCAGATTGACACGGGTCAGGTATTCATTGGACGAGAGGATATTGATGGAGTTCTCGCCGGGGATATTCATAAAGTTGGGCAGTCCTGCTCCGGAAGCTACGAATATGCCCTTGAATCCTTCCTCTTCCAGTTGTTCCACGCTGAGCGTCTTACCGATAATGCAGTCCTTGACGAATTCCACTCCCATTTTGGCAAGGTTGTCAATCTCCACATCCACCACTTTGTTGGGCAGGCGGAACTCCGGAATGCCGTATTTCAATACACCGCCAATCTCATGCAGTGCTTCGAAAACGGTAACGTCATAGCCATACTTTGCCATATCTCCGGCAAACGACAGACCGGCGGGACCCGAACCAATGACGGCAACTTTGATGCCGTTCTTTTCCTTGATTTCCGGTACGGAGATTTGCCCGCTCTCCCGTTCGTAATCGGCGGCAAAGCGTTCCAGATAACCGATAGCTACCGGCTTCTCGTTCATCTTCAGGTGTATACATTTGGATTCACACTGCTTTTCCTGCGGACAGACGCGACCGCAGACGGCAGGCAGTGCACTGGTTTCTTTCAGTGTCTTGGCCGCTTCGAGGAATTCTCCGCGCTCAATGTTCTTGATGAAGCGGGGGATGTCGATACCTACGGGACAGCCTTCCGTGCAGCCCGGATTAGCACAGTCCAGGCAACGCTTGGCTTCGGTCAGTGCCTGCTCTTCCGTTAAGCCCTGATTGACTTCCTCCTTGCGGCTGTGCGAACGATATTCCGCATCGAGTTCGTTCATCTCTACACGTGGAATGGCAGTCCGTTCTTTGGCTTTCATGGATTTGCGTAACTCCTGACGCCATGCAGCATTACGGCTTTTCTCATCTTCCATGTTTTCACCGGTAGCTTGGCAGGTCTGAGGTTCTTCCAGCTTGTGCATCTCCTCGCGTTCGATGTTTTTAAAAGCGCCCATACGCTTCAGCATCTCGTCGAAGTCCACTTGATGTCCGTCGAACTCAGGGCCGTCCACACATACAAATTTGGTCTTTCCTCCGATGGTGATTCGGCAGGCGCCACACATGCCGGTACCGTCAACCATAATCGTATTCAGGGATACATCCGTGGGGATTTCGTATTTCTTTGTCAGCAAACAAACAAATTTCATCATGATGGCGGGGCCGATGGCGAAACACTTGTTCACCTTCTCGCGCTTGATGACTTCTTCTACGCCTTCCGTCACCAGACCTTTTCGTCCGTAGGAACCGTCGTCGGTCATGATAATGACTTCGTCGGAGCTTTCGCGCATCTCCTTTTCAAGGATGATCAGTTCTTTGGTACGTCCTGCCAGTACGGTGATGACGCGGTTGCCGGCAGCTTTCAGCGCTTGCACGATAGGGAGCATGGGAGCTACGCCTACACCACCTCCGGCACAGACCACAGTACCGAAGTTGTCAATGTGCGTAGCTTGTCCCAACGGGCCGACAACATCCGTAATATAATCGCCTTCGTTCAGTTCGCAAAGACGGGTAGAGGAGAGCCCGACTTCCTGAACCACCAGTGTGATGGTTCCCTTTACCGGGTCGGCTTCCGCAATGGTAAGCGGCATACGTTCGCCTTTTTCGCCCACACGTACAATGACAAAGTGCCCTGCCTTACGTGATTTGGCAATCAATGGTGCTTCAATGACTAACTTAAAGACCTTTTCAGAAAAGTGTTCTTTGCTAATGATTTTATTCATTATCTAATAATTTTGTTGGTGTAATTACGCAATTACTGTCAGATTGATAGATTTTGCAAAGATAGGGGTTATTTGGTAATATCAAAAGAAGAATAGGGTAAAACTGCATGTTGTCACTGGATAACATTCCTTTGTCACTATAATTTGTTCACTTTCTACAGCCTGCCTACTTTTGAAATAAAAAATGAGGAAGAGTATGTATCGAAATGTTTTTTTAGGGGCAATTTTATTGAGTATGCCTTTGGTGGTTTGGTCGCAGCAGGATACGATTGCCGACCAGCGTTTGGAAGAAATTATGGTAACTGCTAAACTCCCGTTGGTAGAAATATCTGCCGGTAAAACAAGTTACCGGATGGATGCGTCAGTCACTCAAAGTACGGGAAGTCTTTATGATGTTCTTGCTTCCCTGCCGGGAGTCGTGATAGATTCCAATGGTAATATCTTGCTGAACGGACAAAGCGGTGCGACGATTCTGATGGATGGCAAGCCTACTTATCTTTCGGGAGATGAATTGATGAGTCTGTTGAAATCTACTCCTGCAACTAATGCTGATAAGATAGACTTGATAACCCAGCCTTCCGCACGCCACGATGCGGCGGGAAGCTCCGGGTTGATTGATATCCGTACAAGAAAAATCAGACTGCGCGGTGTGAATCTGGCCTTGAACGGCAATGGCAGTCTTGGACGGACGGGTAGCGGTTATGGAGGTGCCTCCATGAATATCCGGGAGAATAAGTTCAATCTTTATTTGAACTATTCGTATTATCAGGGGAAGGATGTCATAGACTTGTTTATCGACCGTGCGTTCGAACGGGATGGAGGAAGGATGATGCAGGACTCTTACCGGAAGCGTAGGAATTATTCGCACTATTTTCGTACCGGATGTGATTATTATCTCAATGAGCGGACAGTTTGGGGAGTCTCATTGGGTGGAAACTTTTCCCGGCAAAGGGAAAATGCAGGCATGTTTACGGAAATCCGAGAAACCGGAGTTGCGGGAAATACTTACAGCCATGCGGAGCAAAACCGGAATAATGTTTCTGCCGGAACCAGTATGGTGCACAAGCTGAAAAGAGAAGGGGGAGAACTCAGCGCTTCTTTTGATTATTTCCATTACTACCGTGTTGGAAACCAGTTGATGGATAGTTTTAAGCCCGATACATTGAAAGGGGATATGAAGGGAAATACCGACTTATATGTCGGACAGATAGATGCGGTTTATCCATTGAGTGAGGTTTGGAAGTTACAGGCCGGAGTCAAAACCTCATTTGTTACGATAGACAATACGGCAGGTTATATGCGTCCGTCGGTTTCCGGCTGGCTGCCGGACGGGGCACTTGGTTCCCGATTCGTATATGATGAGAATATCAATGCCTCTTATCTACAAGTCGGCTATGAGAAAGACCGCTTGAAAATCTCAGCGGGTCTAAGGTTGGAACATACCCATGTACACGGGGATTTTGGAGGAAATACACAACAGAAAGACTCTTCGTTTACAACGAATTACTTCCATTTGTTTCCTACTATTGCTTTGCAATACGGTTTGACTTCGGAACATCTGTTTCAGCTTTCGTATGGCAGGCGTATTACCCGCCCCAATTATGGTGATTTGAATCCTTTTACCTATATATTTGATGACTATACCCATGAAGGGGGAAATACGAAGCTGCATCCTTCTTTCTCTGATAATATAGAGTTGGGGTATGTGTATCGTGACTGGTTTCAGACAGTGCTCTTTTTCTCGCATACAGATGATGCTATCATGAAGAGCTATCGCGAACAGGAGGGGCGGCGTATCTATGTAATGCCCCAGAATCTGTCTTCCTATGTACAGACGGGTATGCGTGTACATGCCGCCAACCTCTCACCTGTTTCTTTTTGGAAGGTGAATCTGACCGCTATCGGTATTTATAATAATTATGGTTGGACGGAGCAAGGGCAGAAAATGAAAAACCGTATGTTTACCCCGATATTCGGCTGCATGAACCAGTTTGCTTTCACTTCCGTATGGTCGGCCGAACTTTCGGCAAATTATAATGGACGAATGGCCTACGGACAAGCCACAGTACATCCGGCGCTGGAAGTGAATGTCGGCATCCAAAAGAAGATGTTCCGTAACAGATGCACCGTTACCTTGTTTGCCAAGGATGTATTCAACACCAATTATCAAAAAGTAGATATTCAATCTCCCGGTGTGCAGGCGTTTGTTGACGAACGGCACAACAAACGTGTGCTGGGTATTGCTTTCGCCTGGCGTTTTCAAAAAGGCAGCGAGACAAAAGAAAGCAGAAGGAAAAAAGAAATAGATGAAACAAAAAGAGTAAATTTGTAACTGTTATGGGCAGACTGTGGAACAAGTGGCTGGTGCCGGCATTATTTGCCGTGATTCTTTTTCTGTGTATTCGTGTGGCGAATGATATTCCGAAACATGAATACTATTGGGAAAGTAATGAGTGGAATTTCATGCTGAAGGATATGCTTGTGGTACTCTTCATGTCTTATCCTATCTTTTTTCTATTGAAGTATTGGCTTCGTTTGTGCCGGAAGCGGAAGTTGGTATGGTGGCAGGAATACGGGGTAGTTGTCCTGACGGTTCCCGTCTGGTGTCTTCTGACGATGTGGGTCATCCGCTTTTTGATGGGGGTAAGTCTTGATTTATACGATGTGCCTGTTCCGGCCATAGTCAGTATGTTGCTTGGCGGCTTCTTTTATATATTCTTGCGTAATCAGATGATACAGAAGGAAAATGAAGCTCAACGCCTGCAGTTGGAGAAGATAAAAAATGACCAGCTCCAGACAGAACTGAAATTCCTTAAAGCGCAATATCATCCACACTTTCTTTTTAATGTACTCAATACGGTTTATTTTCAGATAGATGAGAATAATGAGGCTCCGCGGCATACTCTTGAGCAATTGTCCGATTTGCTTCGTTACCAATTATACAATGATGGGGAGAAAGTGCAAGTCCGTGTGGAAGTGGAATATCTGAAACAATACATCAGCCTATGTAAACTTCGTGCTACGAAGCGGCTGCAGTTGCAGGTGCATTTCGATGAAATGGAGGCGCAGGTTGAGATTTATCCATTGTTGTTTGTACCGTTGGTGGAGAATGCTTTCAAATATGTGGGAGGGAACTATTTTATAGCTATGGATATGTGTCTGAAAGAAGGCAAGTTGTGTTTTAGTATTGAAAATTCTATACCGGAACCATTAGTGCACCAGAAAGGAAAACATGGAATCGGCATAGAAAATCTGAGGCGCAGGCTGGAGCTGCTATATCCGGAGCGTCATACGCTGGACATAAATAGAGGAGATACTTTGTTTAGAGTAAAACTTGTGATAGAATTATAGGATGAAACAGGTAAAATGTGTAATAACCGATGACGAGCCTACTGCATGTGAAGGATTGCAACGCTATGTGGAAAAGGTGGATTTCCTTTCTTTAATGGGTGTATGTGAAGATACTATGCAGTTGAACACTCTTTTGCAGACTGAGCAGCCGGACTTGTTGTTTCTGGATATTGAAATGCCTTATCTTTCGGGGCTTGAACTCTTGGCATCTCTTGCCCATCCGCCTCATGTGATTATCACTTCCGCTTATGAGCAGTATGCATTGAAAGGTTATGAACTTGATGTTACGGACTATCTGTTGAAACCGATTTCGTTTGACCGGTTCCTGAAAGCGGTGAATAAAGTACATGGTCTTTTGCAGCAGGAGAAATGGCCGGATGAAGCTAATAATTTTATATTTGTCCGTTCAGACCGTCAGATGCATAAGGTGTTGTTTAAGGATATTCTGGTGGTGGAGGGGCTGGAAAATTACGTCTGTATTTATACGGAAAGCACAAAGCTGCTTGTACGTTCTACCATGAAGCGTATGATAGAGGCTCTTCCTGGTGGAGTATTTCAGCAAGTCCATAAATCATATCTGATAAATTTGGAAAAGATTGAGATGATAGATGGCAATCGGATTATAGTTGGGAGGCATACTGTTCCGGTGGCACGTAATTTCCGCGAGGAGGTGTTTGCACGTATTTTGAAGAATACTTTGTAGTTGCGCAGGAGAAGCTTGTCATGATAAAACTCCGGGCACGAATTACATGGATTTCACGTTTTTTGCTAACCGCAACTGTGAAATTCATGTAATTCGTGCCCGAAAGAAAGTGTCAAAGGCGTATTGCTGCACGTGACTATTATGGCCTTAGTCTATTATTTCAAATCCCGTATACGGAACCAATGCCTTTGGTATGCGGATTCCTTCTGGAGTCTGGTTGTTTTCCAGCAAGGCGGCAACGATGCGTGGCAGAGCGAGTGCGGAACCGTTCAGCGTATGGCAAAGCTCTGTTTTCTTTTCTGCCGTACGGTAGCGGCATTTCAGACGGTTGGCTTGATAAGTGTCAAAATTAGAGACGGAACTTACTTCCAGCCAGCGTTTCTGTGCTTCGGAATACACCTCAAAGTCAAAACAGAGGGCAGCCGTGAAGCTCATATCGCCACCGCAAAGGCGCAGGATGCGGTAGGGGAGTTCCAGCTTTTGAAGCAAACCTTCTACGTGGTCCAACATCTCCTGGTGGGATTGTTTGCTGTGTTCCGGTTTGTCGATGCGTACCAGTTCCACTTTGGAGAATTCGTGCAGGCGGTTCAAGCCACGTACGTCTTTCCCGTATGAACCGGCTTCACGGCGGAAACATTGTGTGTATGCACAGTTCTTGATGGGCAACTGCTTTTCGTCCAGAATCACATCACGGTAGATGTTGGTTACGGGGACTTCGGCGGTAGGAATCAAGTAGAGGTCGTCCACTTCGCAATGATACATTTGCCCTTCCTTGTCAGGCAGCTGTCCCGTGCCGTAGCCGGAAGCGGCGTTCACCACTGTGGGCGGCATTATTTCCGTATAGCCGGATTTGCGTGCTTCGTCCAGGAAGAAGTTGATGAGTGCGCGTTGCAGTTGTGCGCCTTTGCCTTTGTATACGGGGAAGCCGGCACCGGTAATCTTGACACCCAGGTCAAAGTCTATCAAGTCATATTTCTTGGCCAGTTCCCAGTGGGGCAGGGCGTCTTTGGGCAGCTCGGTTTCCATACCACCTATTTTCTCTACTACATTGTCGTCGGCACCTACGCCTTCAGGCACGCTGTCGTAGGGAACGTTGGGGATGGTATAAAGCAAAGTCTGCAAATCGTTGGCAGCCTGGTCCATATTGGCTTGCAAGTCCTTGTTGACTTCTTTCAGCTCGGCCACGCGGCTTTTGGCGGCTTCTGCTTCTTCTTTCTTGCCCTCCTTCATCAGTTGTCCGATGGATTTGGAGAGTGAGTTGGCTTCTGCCAGGTTTTTATCTAGGATGGTTTGATTGGCTTTTCTTTTGTCATTGAAGTCCAGCACTTGTGCAATGGTTTCTTTTGCATTCTTGAAGTGCTTCTTTTCCAGTCCGCGGAGAACCGCGTCGGTGTTTTCTGTAATTTGTTTGATGGTAAGCATATCTTATACTTGTTTTTATGTTATTCGGTTTTGTGAGTGCAAAGATATGGAAAAAACAAATAAAGTGTTGCTTTTGACATAAAAGAAAGGGATGCAATCCGAATAGGTTGCATCCCTTTTCCTTATTTCTTGTTCGGAAACTTATGCTTCTGCATTTTCTGCAGGGATAACAGAAACTGAACGTCTGTCTTCCTTGCCCACTTTGAATTGTACAGTTCCGTCTACTAAAGCGAAAAGAGTGTGGTCTTTTCCCATACCGATGTTATTACCCGGGTGGAATTCAGTACCTCTTTGACGAACGATGATGTTACCTGCTTTGCAAGCTTCGCCACCAAATATCTTAACGCCTAATCT
>ENA-OYAL01000033-OYAL01000033.1-human-gut-metagenome-genome-assembly--contig:-NODE-33-length-76694-cov-43.301557_pt1 | contig 76694 bp, 67 predicted proteins | sample MGYA00244516_ERZ652817 | MGnify/ENA primary metagenome ERZ652817 (study PRJEB26926, sample SAMN06164692) | human gut metagenome | biome: ENVO:00009003; feature: ENVO:2100002; material: ENVO:00002003...
AATGATTTACAGAATAAAAAACTATATTTTTAGGATAATGCTGGGGTTTGGATAACTTTTGTTATCCGAAATTTCGGATAAAAGAAGTGCATCATTCTCAAACTCCCGGAACGCATCACAACACTTTCTAAGGTCACTCCTCAGCAGCGAATCGGCCTGTGCCTTGCTCAGGTTCTCGGTCAATGTCTCCCCCGGAAGCAAGCGGTGCCCGTAACCGATGTAAGGCATCTGTCCCCGATGCCAGCCTTCCGCCCGTTTGATGAACTCCACGGCCTTGTCAAACAGCGAATCCGGCACTTCCCCCTTTCCTTGGGCAAAAGCGGAGGAAACTACAAACGCCATAAACACTCCGGCCGTCAGCTTGAGCCATGCCCTACTCATTGCCCGGGACGTTGTTTTCCGCATCATTCACATTGAAACCGTAGGTCAGCTGCCGCATATTCCCCCAGTTGTCCTCAAAATAGAGGTCGATGGTCTGCGAGCCATCCGCGCTTTGCGAAGTGTAATACAACCGGAATCTCCGTTCATTCAGCAGGTAGCGGTCATTGGGCTTCAGCACCGTTCCGTCCTCCATCTTCAGGCTGCCCTTGCCGTCCGGCTGGAAGTACCTCAGCGTATAGACCGTTCCGGCAAAGTTACCTTCCGGTCTGATTTCCAGACGGATTTCCACCGTCTCACCGTTTGCTATCCCGTCCGCCACCGGCATGGCTTCCACCGTGAACGGGTATTCCTGCCGGACATCCAGCCCGCCGTCACAAGAGACAAGACAAAAAAGGGAGGTAGCCAGGCAGCAGGCCGCCATCATGCAATCAAGGATTTTTCTTTTCATGGGTATATATCTGTTTTAGGGTTAGAAAATGTATTTGACTCCGATTCCATACTGGCAGTGGCAACGGCCCGAGGCGCCGCCCCACACAAACCGCTCACGCAGCCGAAGCAGCAGGACAACCCTGTCCGACAGGTAGCCTTCCGCCTCCAGTGTCGCCGCACCGCCGTAAATGAAGGATTCACACCTGTGCAGGGCGGCACCGTCATCCAGCAGTTTCTTGCCGCCGTTTACCGTCTCATACCCCAGCAGGGCCGAGACACCGAGGTTCAGGAACAGCACCTTGCCCGGCGAGGAAAAGAACGTATGGTAATAGCCGCCCTCGCCCGTGTATTGCGCCGTCGGGATATGCGTGTTCCTGTATGGGATGTTGCGCCGGAGCGTCTCCCCGCCGAACACCCACTGGTTTCCTTTTTTCGTATAGGTGGAAACGGCCAGCGAGAAGGCGTAACCGGCATCGTGCCGGTTCGCTCCGCAGTAAAAGCCGTCCGCCATTTCCGCCATGAAACGGACACCCTTCATTCCCGGCAGACAGCGTTGCGCATGGGCCTGCCCCGCCATAAGGGCAAGCAGCGCAAGGGTGATATACACATACCTTTTCATCGCACTTTCAGTTCATTGATGGTCTCGGCACGCACCAGGTCTTCATTCTCTATCTCAAAGGTTTGGTGGCGTCCCCCTTGTTTCTCATACATCTCCACCACCAGTTTCTTGTCATCGGGGAGGGTGAACTTGGGTAGGGCAAACACCGTTCTCCCGCTCTTTTTCCCGTCCACACGGGTCAGGTAATTGAAAGCACGCAACGGACAGATGACCTGTTCCTGCATGGCGGTACGTTTCACTATCTTCTTGTCCACGATCTTGAAGGTCACGAAGTCCACATCGAAAGGCACGTGGGTGGAATTTCTTACCTCGGTATGGAAATAGAGCAGGTCACCGTGCGCATAGAGCCCTTTGAGCAGGTACTGCACGCCGAACCGTTTACAGCCGATGTGCTTCACTCTCCGCTTGTCCTGTCCGTGCACGGACTTCATGACCAGACGCACCAGCCTGGGCGACTCGTTGCCCAGTTCCTGCAAATAGATCTCCATCGCGTTGTTGGGACGGTTCACCGCCTCCCCGTCATGGATGAAGTCGCACATCTCCACATTCAGCAGCAGCGGCTCGTCGGCATACTTGACATTGAACGTGTAAAAATTCCCGTCCTCGGTAATCACGCTCATGTTCGTCTCGTTACGGAAATGCTTCCTCGTGGCCTTCACCCGGATCACGTTCTCCGCGCCGTCAGCCTTGCCGGCTATCAGGTTGGGGGAACCGAGGTCCACGTACTTGACGGATGAGGGGAAAATCACATGCACCGTCTTGTCGTAGGTGATTTCCAGGCCATGCGGAGGTATCATTTGGCTGAAGCCTATCTTGCGGCTCAGCCCTTCAAAATAATCTCCGCTACTCTGCTGCGCATGGGCAGCTAAAAAGCCCGTCAGAAGGGCAAACATCATCAGAATCTTCTTCATGTCCGATTGTTGTTGGTTGGTTGTTGAATAATTGTGTTTTCTCTTTTTCTACTCCGGGGTATGGAGCAGCAGCCTGTGCCCGGCCTTCAGCGTGATTTTCACCGTCCGCATCCTCTTGGTGACATACTGTGACACGCCCTGTATCACGCCTTTCCCCACGTCCGAGGCTATCTGCGCGCCGGCGTCCGTCGAGATGTTGATGCTGCTCCCCATCGAGGTTCCCATGTTGGCGGCTATCTCACGCACGGCATCGTATTCCAGCGAGTTCGGGACAAGTATTCCCTGCCCGCCGTCGGCGTCATACACTTCCAGCTCCACCGGAATGACCGCCCCTTTGTATTCCACCGTCTCGACGAGCACGTCCAGCCGTTCCCCCCGGATACGTGTGCTTCCGGTCAGCAGGGTGCCTTTGGGTATGAGGCGGTCGTCCACCGCCATGGGTTCCAGCAGCCGGAGGCGCAAGGCCTGCCCGTCCGATACGGTCTGCGTTCCGTGCACGCAGGCGGCGATGGTGTTCCTGTCCGGGGAGAGCGTCTTGCCGATGGGGGTATGGAATCCCGTATTCCGTTCTCCGGCAATCCCCTCTTCGTCATTCGCTGGCCGGGACAGGGAGGACACCACCTGTTGCCGCACCTGCTTCACTGGTCGGGCGGCGGTCCGTTCTTTCCGGTCGGCTGCCGGAGCGGCGGTCGTCTGCTTCCCGTTGTAACGGGCCGCCAGCTCGTATGACTTCTCCATCAGTGCCATCTTCTCTTCCAGTGACTGCCCGCCGCCGTCAGGGTGCTCCCCGGACTGCCTCTTCTCTAGGCTCTCGATGCGCCGCAGCAGCTCCTTGTCCTGCGGATGGTCGCGCGGCTCATGGATGGCATGGAGCGAGCGGTTCATGTTGCGGTAGGCCTCCGTGGACGAACGCACCGGACTGCGGGGTGTCATGGCTTCCGGTTCCGGGGGAAGCTCCACGTTTACCCCGCCCTGCGCAACACGCAGGGTGTCGTTCCGCTTCCTGTTGAACAGCTCCGACATTTCCTGAAAGGTGTCCTTGCGCTTTCTCTCCTTTTTTGCCAGGGCATCCCGTTCGTAGGCGCTGACTTTGTTGCCCTCCATGCGGGTCTCCTCGGGCGAGGGGATTTCCGTATTGAATCCCAGGCCTTTTCCGGCTTCCTCCCTTTCCTTCTCCGTCGGGGCGTATATCAGCAGAATGGCCCCCGCGAACATCAGGAAAAAAAGCGGGTAGATGACAAACTTCGCACGCCGGCGTTTCTCTTCGGGTGTCAGCGGCTTGTCACCCGACAGCCCCAGCAGTTTCTTTATCTTCTGTATATCCGTTTTCATCGTAGCAGTTGTTTGGATGGATTTGTATTGTCTTCCGGCCGCAAGTCGAGCCGCCGGATATGTTCTATGCTCATCGTCCCGCCGCTCTTTCCCGGACCGGAGAGCGCGGAGACAATCGTGTACAGGCAGGCGGCCAGGAACAGAAGGGAGGCGGTGATTGCCACCAGGCTCCGTTGCCTTCTTGTCAGGCGGCGGCAGAACAGCCGTATCCGGCCGTCTGCCCGTCTCAGGCAGGCATATCCTCTTTTCATCGTTCCGCGCTCCTTATGTCCTTGTTCTCCAGGATGATGAACTGCTCGATGATGAACCCGTTCGGATTGTCGTCCGAGCGCCCCGTGTTCTGGAGCGAGCAGGAGGTGACAAGGCTGCGCTCGGTCACGTTGCTCTCCCTGATAATCATCTGGCGGGCATACGTCGTTGCCTTGTAAGGATAAACGGCGAAATCACACACCACGCTGTCCACATGCACCACCTGGTTGATGTTGCCCGAAATCAGCCGGTTGTAATAACCCTTCTCGGCAAAGTCCACATAATAGTGGTAGGCGCTCTTGTCCGCCAGTTGCAGGGCGCGGTTGATGTTGTGCCCGATGGCGTCCTTCTGGGGCGAGAGCGAGAAGAACAGCTCGTGAAAGCGCCTTACGTGCTCCCTCGCCTCGGCGGGACGGTTCTGTGAAAGGTCCTGCGAGAGGGCCATCATGAGCGACTTGCCGCCGTCCAGCACGTAGATTTTCTCACGCTGCCTCTCGGCGAAGCGGTACGAGCTCCACAGCGCATAGCCGGTGACGAGCGCACAGCAGCCGGTGAAGACCGCCAGCATCAGCCGGATGCGGCGAAAGCTGCTTTCAATGTTGGTCAATGACTTGAATTCCATGTATGAATCGTTTCTTTGGATTGATTGATTTTTTCTTTCTTCCGGCGGGATACGTATGGTGCTCCTGGCGACATACGTTAGTGACGGCTCGTTACATACGTTAGTAGCAGGTCGCTACATACGTTAGTCGTGCATGGTTACTAATGTTAGTCGTATCGGGCTGCATACGTTAGTAGCCGTATGCGGCGTACGCATCCCGTAAACCGGTCTCTGTTATTTTCCTCTCAGTCGTCCTCCGATATTCCCCAGTACGGAACCGCCCACCCCGGCAGCAAAACTGCCCGCTTTCGTGGCGGTCCGGTTCAGGTTGCGGCTGAAATTCCCGGCACCGCCCGCCTGTACGATCCAGCCCGCCACCGTCGGAACGGTGAAGTACCCGATAATCCCTATTAGCATAAAAATTATGTACACGCTGTTGGAGTTGTCTATCGAGTAGTCGGGATTGCCCTGCAACTCCTGGATGTCGTTCCGGAGCATCAGCACCTGGAGCTTGGCGAGCAGGGTGCTGAACAGGTCGCTCACCGGAAGCCACAGATAGACGGAGATATAGCGCGTGAACCACTGCCCGAGCGTGGACTGGAAGCCGTCCCACACGCTGAAGGCGAACGCCACAGGGCCCAGTATGGAGAGCACGACCAGGAAAAAGGTCCTCACAGTATCTATCAGCAGCGATGCCGCCGCGAATATCAGCTCCAGCAGGCTGCGGAACGCATCACGGATTTTTTTCTCCAGATTGTACATCCCTACCTCAACGTACATGCCCAGCCGCGAGGCGGCGTCCGTGGGTGACCAGCCCAGCTCGTCCAGCTGCCGGTCAAACTCCTCGTCACTCACCAGATGGGCGGTCTCGGGATTGCGCAACATGGCTTCCCGTTCCAGCTCCTCCTTCTGGGCACGGTACTGTTCCATGTCCAGCGTCTGCCCCTCAAGCATCTTGTGCGTGCCCTGCACGATGGGGCTAAGCACACTGTTCAGCGTGCCGAGCACCAGTGTGGGAAAGAGCAGGATGCAGATGCCGATGGCGAAGGGACGGAGCAGCGGATACACGTCTACCGGCTCGGCGCGCGCCATCGACTGCCACACGCGGACGGCGACATAGAAGAGCGCCCCCAGCCCGGCAAGCCCCTTGCCCACGTCCATCATGTCCTTGCAAAGGGGCATCATTTCTCCATACAGGGTTTCCAGTATGGTATGCAGGTTGGCGAAATCTATCGACAAGAGTACCATAGGCTACCAGTATTTGGAGATTTCATCCCCGTAAAGCCGCATCACGCGCTCCAGGTCGTTCTTCTTCCTGGCCCTGAGATAGCTCACGGCAATGTTCTTGTTCGTATAGTAGCTCACCAGGTTGCGGTAGCGGCGCATCTCGTAGTAGCAGCGGTCCACCACGTCCATACGGTCTTTGTCGGTCATGGAGAGCGTGCTCACGTTGATGACCTGCCTGAGGTCCTGCAACACGCCGTTGCTCTCCTCCAGCAGCCGGGCGTAACCGAAGGCGATGGCGTCCAGCTCGCGAGGCGAGAAGTTCCCGTCGTTCATCATCTTCCCGAAGTTGGTCACGTAGATGTCCGACACATCGCCCACCATCAGGATGATGTCGCGCACCTTGCGGGCGTCCTGTATCAGGTTGTTCACCGCCTTGAGCTGGTCGTAATACCTTTTCGCCTGCTCGTAGATTTTCACCGTCTCGGCGAAGCTCTCGGCCGTATTCACGGCGGTCTTGGAGGTGTGGGCGATGTTGTCCGACATGTTGATGATGCTCTGGGCAAGGTTGCCGGGGTCGGTCACCACCCATTGGGCGTCCGCAGCGGTACCGCACAAGGCGAACACGGTTCCTATCAGGAGTGACTTCGCTCTCATGGGCGTTCCTCCTTGCGTACATAGTCCCCGTTGGGGGAGAAAGTCAGTACGTCCGTCGCCTCGTTGTAGGACACATCGATGCGGTAGCCCGTGTTGATAAACAGGTTGCCGTTCTCTTCCACCAGCAGGTAGGTCTTCGGTTTCAGTACACGCATCCTGCCGCTACGGGCGAACACGGTCACCTTGTAGGCTTCTCCTTCCTTATATACCAGCACGTCCGGCTTGCCTTCCACACTGGTCCACGAGCCGCAGAGCTTGTCACGGTCAATACCGCTCTCCGAGCAGCTCTGCAATATCAGGGCGGCCATGCTTATCAGGCACACCGCCAGTTTCACAAAGGGTCTGTTTCTCATAATCGTTCTTGTTTGAAGGTTGATGTTTGTCTCTGTTCTTCCCGTCTCTTCTCCGCCATCCGCCTGACGGCAGCCTCCAGGTCTCCTCCGGATTCTTCTGCCAGCCGCTGCACTTCTAGCTTCTCGGACTCTTCCGTCGAGAACGTGAAATACTCTTCCTCGCTCACTTCCGTGGCATACACCGCCGAATGGGTGCCGCCCAGCCCTATCCACACCTCCCGGTAGGAACGTCCGGGATGGTTCGCCTGGTTGATGGAGAGAATCTGCCCCTTCTCCTTGTCGGTCAGTCCGAGCAGCCGCTGGATGTGCTCGAACTTGTTCATGTATTTCCGCTGGTCCAGCAGTATCTTGCAGTCGGAGTTGTTGATGATGGCCTCCTTCACGATCGGGGACGAGATGATGTCGTCCACCTCCTGCGTCACCACCACCGCCTCGCCGAAATATTTCCGGACGGTCTTGAAAAGGTACTTGATGTACTCGCTCATGTTGGCGGACATCAGCGCTTTCCAGCATTCTTCTATCAGTATCATCTTGCGGACGCCTTTCAGCCTGCGCATCTTGGCGATGAAGGTTTCCATGATAATCAGCGTCACCACCGGAAGCAGCACCTTGTTACTGCCGATGTTGTCCAGCTCGAACACGATGAACCGCTTGTTTGTCAGGTCCAGCTCCTTGTCGGAGTTCAGCAGGAAGTCGTAGTCGCCTCCCCGGTAGAAAGGCTCCAGCACGTTCAGGAAGCCGTCGATGTCGAAATCCTTCTCACGCACCCTCTTCCCCTCAATCATCCGGCGGTAGTCAACCGACACGAACTCGTAGAAGCCGTTGAAGTCCGGCCTGACGCTGCGGTCCCCCGATATTTTCCGGATATAGGCGTTCACCGCGCCCGACAACGCCACCTCCTCCGCACGTGTGGGCGCCTCGTCCTCCCGTTTCCACAAGGTCAGTATCAGGGTCTTGATGCTCTCGCGCTTCTCCACGTCGAACTGCCCGGAATCGGTGTAGAACGGGTTGAAGGATATCGGGTTGTCCTCCTCGTACGTGATGTATATCCCGTCCTCTCCCCGGGTGCGGTCATGAATCATGCGGCACAGCCCCTGGTAGCTGTTTCCCGTGTCCACCAGCAGGATATGCGTGCCCTGCTCGTAATAGTTGCGCACCAGGTGGTTGGTAAAAAAGGACTTGCCGCTGCCGCTTGGCCCCAGGATAAATTTGTTGCGGTTGGTGATGATGCCGCGCTTCATCGGAAGGTCGGAAATGTCCACATGCACCGGGATGCCGTTCTGCCGGTCCGCCATGCGGATACCGAACGGGCTGGGCGAGTTCCGGTAATTGGTCTCCCCGGCAAAGAGGCAGACCGCCTGCTCCAGAAAGGTGTAGAACGACTCTTCGGCAGGAAAGTCGCCCGCATTGCCGGGGATGCCCGCCCAGTAGAGCACCGGGGTATCGACGGTGTTGTACCTCGGCGTGCATTCCATCATGGCGAGCTGGCTGCCCGTATCGTTCCTGATACGGCGGAACTCGTCCGCATCCTCGGCCCAGGCGATGACGTTGCAGTGGCACCTGACGGGCAGCAGCCCTTTGGCGTGCGCCTCATCCAGGTACATTTCCGTCCACTCCTGGTTCACCGCGTTGCTCCGGCTGTATTTCGACAGCGAGAGCATGTTGCGCGAGTTCTTCTCCATCATTTGCAGGATCTCCTGCGCGCTGTCGATGAACACATATTGCGAATAGATATGGTTGCACGACAGCAGCAGCCCCACGGGGGCGGCAAAGGACAGCCGGCAGTCGCTCTTGTCGGTGGACATACGCTCGTAGCGCATATCGGTGGAGAGCTTGCCCGGCAGGTCCTCCGTGTCCGAGAGGGTATGCAGGCAGAGCCGCTTGTCGCCGATACGCATCCGTCCGGGTTTGAGGCAGATGTCCTGGAGCACGGCGGTCCCGTCCTCCAGCGAGAGGGAGAAATACTTCTCCACCAGCCCGGAACGTTCTTTCGTACCGGTCACCTCGTCCGTCTCCAGGCGGCGCAGCCTTACGTACCCGGAATCGTTCATGATGCGCTCGAACTGTTCCACCGCCTCAAGGAAACGCTCCGCCGTCTCCTTGTCGGTTATCTCCCTGGGCAGCAGGAAGCCGCGGCAGAGGGTGCTGAAGTCACTCTGCCGACGGTTGCGCTCACGGGTGGTCTTCGTCAGGTACAGGTAGCATCTGTGGTTCAGGAAGGGTCTTTCGTTGAAGTGCCGCTCGTAGCTGCGTGCAAGGAAGCTCTGTTCCTCCCCGCCGGTTTTCGGGCGGTAGGTCTCCTTGACGAACCAGTCCTGCTTGCACACCACGCTGTGTTCGGGCAGTACCTTGATGGCTTTTATCCAGGAGGCGTGCATGGCCTCGTACTCGTCCGCCGTCACCGTGTACAGTTCGGGCAACTCCACCTCGAAAGCCACGGTCAGGTCGGCATCCTTGCTCACGATGCAGCCGTTCTCCACCGACAGCAGGGGGAACTTGCGTTCCAGCGTTTCCGCTTTCAATACATTTCTCATGGTTGTTTCCTCTTTCTTTTCGTGAATAATCTGAAAACTCTTTTGCGGTGAATCAAGTAGCGCGGGTGCCGTTTCCCGGCCAGCAGCTTCATCAGCCCGTGTTCACCGTAACGGGTGTTCAGCCGGAACGTCACCCATACCAGCAGACCGCCGGACACAATTCCGAAAGGAATGCATATCCACTGGTCCACGCCTGCCAGATAGAGGATGACCACCGCAAGGAGCACCGCCGTCAGCCCGCCCGCGAAGACGAACAGGTATTGCGACTTGAGCCCCTTGAACTCGACGGAATTGCCCGCGCCTTTGTTTACCGGATACTCCATGCCTTTAGAGGAAGAAGGAACGCAGGATGGTGGCGGCCACGATCAGGAAGATACACGCGAAGAACCAGCTGGCGGCGGTCTTCGAGGTGTCGGGGTCACCGCTGGAGAACTTGCCGTAAGTCTTGATGCCGCCCACCAGTCCCAGCACGGCGCCGATGGCGTAGCACAACTTGGTGGCGGGGTCGAAATACGAGGTCATGAGGCTGGTCGCCTCGTTGATACCGGCAAGGCCCTGGCCCTGCGCGAAAGCGTGGGCGGCAATCACCGCGCACACCATGGAAAAAAGGATTCTTCTCTTCATTGTCGAATCGTTTGGGTAAGACATAAATTTGAATTCGACGGCGAAGATAAATGGTGTTAACAGGCTATGGTTCAGCGGTTTCATCAGATGTCACTACATATCATCAGATGTCATAGCAATAACATATTTGCCTAATTCATACTACATTTTGTATGATACAAGATTTATCTGCGTGATTGCTCACTTTTCTTTGAAAATTAAGAAGACTAATGTTTTTACTTTTGCAAATAAAATCAGAATATTACCAAGACAAGGTGGCAATCATGATTTTTTGTTGTATTTTTGCCCGGACAGGTATATATAGGCTAATTGATAATTAGGATTATAATGAGAATGGAGTATGTTTTCCCGCAATTGTTCAGCCCTGATGACGTAGACATCAGGTTGCAATACATATCCGTCAGTCAACTGGAAAAGATGGTTGAAACGGGTAAACTATGTATACCTGGAACGGAGGAACTGCAAAGAATGTCAAATGTCTGGAATGACAAAGAAAGAAGTTCGTTTATAGAATCCATTATGGCAAATTTACCCATCCAGTTAATATACCTGGATGGAAGCAAAACCCCATGGACAGTAATCGACGGGGTACAGCGGATCAGTTCACTCCATAAGTTCCTCCAAAATGAATTCGTGTTGGACGGATTGGAATATTTCAGCAAAGAATGCGAGGGAATGTCTTTTTCCTCCATCCCCTTTTACTTACGAAGCCGGATTGAATCTACAAACATAGTAGCTTATGTTATCAACCCCGGCACTCCTGATGCTGTAAAGTTCAATATTTTCAAGAGAATAAACAAGATAGGGAAACAACGCAACAGGGAGGAGCTAAGAAATGCTTTCTTTCAAGGTTCCGTGTCAAAGTGCATTGCCGAATTGGCGGAATCTCACGAATTTCTGCAAGCCACCCATAAAATGATGAGCCAAAAAGGGATGTCCGACCGGGAACTTGTATGCAGATATTTCGCCTTCAGACTTCTTCGGCCATTCTTTGATACCACAGAAACCATGGACGATTTCCTGGATAAAGGGATGGATGCTCTTTCCGCATTGCCTGAAAATGATTTTGAGAGGGAGACAGCCCGGTTTAAAACTGTTATGCAACGCTGCTACGATGTACTGGGGGACATTACATTCATCAATATCAAAGCCACACGGAAACGGATAAACAAGAATTTATTTGACGCCTTTTCTTATTCAATATCCCGGTTGAATGATAATGAATATCAGAGTTTGCTTCGGCAGTCGGACCGGTTTGAAGAGGAATACAAACGGCTTTTTGAGGAAAAAGGATTTTTATGCGGAAAGGAACTGCGGAAGACTTCAACAGAAGCCGTCCGCAAACGGTTTGATACAATGGATAGATTTATCAGGAAATTTACTTAGTTTAGTATGATAAAGGAAATAAGACTTAAGAACTTTAAGGTTTTTGAAGAGGAATCTTTCAACATAAAACCTCTGACTTTGATAACAGGTGTCAATGGCATGGGGAAATCCACCCTTATACAGTCATTGCTGTTCCTCAAACAGAACTATGAATTGGGGTATTTATCCAACCCGAAGAAAAAATTACGTTTGAAGCATGACTTTGTCAACCTGGAATCTGCCGGAGATATATGTTACACATTCGCTGAAGAAAAAAGTGTATGCATATCCATCAAAGAAGACAACGGGAACGAATATCAATGGGTACTGGACACCAGTGAAGCCGGAAGCGAGGAAGTCGGCTATACATATACCGGCAGCGATATTCACGGGCTTTCTTTATTTGATGACAGATTCATATTTCTGGAAGCGGAGCGGTGGGGACCCAAAGCTCAATATAACAAATCGGAGGCCAGGGCATACAATACCTCATTAGGCATACAGGGGGAACTTACGCCGGCTTACCTGAACAACGCCTTGTCGGTTAATGAGGAGATCGGCATAAAAGAAATGCGACATCCCAACCTGAAAGAAGAGCAGATACAACTGACGGAAAATGTGAATGCATGGATGGCCCAAATCATGCAAGTTCCTTCGTTGAAAGCAAATACGACTGAAATAGACAAAGATAAAATCAGGCTTGAATATGGCATGGCGGGAACCAAAGGCAAGAAGTACTCGGCTTTACAAGTCGGTTTTGGCTTCACCTATTGCTTGCCTGTCATTGTAGCCCTGCTCAGGGCAAAGGCGGGCGACCTGCTTGTTTTTGAGAATCCGGAAGCACACCTGCATCCGGCCGCACAAGTGGAACTGGGCAAACTGATGGCACTGGCTGCCGGCAAGGGAGTGCAGATCATAATAGAATCACACAGTGACCATATATTGAACAGTTTAAGGCTGGCAAGGAAAGAAAAAGTCATTTCACAGGAGGATTTGAATGTAATCTTTGTCCAAAGAGACTTTGGAGCAGACGATGATATGGAGGTTACCTATATTGATGAAATTCAAATCACGGATGAGGGGAAATTGAACAAGCGTCCTAAAAATTTCTTTGACAGTTGGGATGATGTACTGACCAGGCTAATTGACTGAAAACATGGAAGCATATCTTAATGAATTGAGTGTAAAAGCATTCTCAAACAACAAGGACGCCCAAGACGCTTTCTCGTTATTGGGCAGATGCTTGTCTAAAATGTCGGAATTAGGCGTTTCAAACGTGCGTATGACAAATGAAGCAATGGGAAAAGGAATGCTTCCCGGACAGACATGGAACAGGATCCTGAATAATGAAACTGTGATTGACAAGGATTTAAAATCCGTATTGATTGCCAAATTGTGCACTTTAGAGCCTGTTGACAGCCTTGAAGACAAGTACAACGTATTGGGTTTCTCTTATAATGGGATACCATGTAAAGGTTTGGGATGGGCCTCGGAAGCAATGGAAAATACGCTTGCTTTAGGATTCAGGCAAAAAGACGCTTGGGACAATGGAAGTTACGACGTGGATATAAGCCTGCTGGATGAGGATGGAAATGAACTGCCGCTCACATCCGGATGTAAGCATGTGGTTTCTCCGGATGGAGTCGAAACGCATAGGGATTTTCTCCTAAAGAAGATTAATATACCAACCAACGGGAAGGTATTGGCGAAACGATCTGCCAAATTGTTTCCGCATCTTAGATTTGCAGAACAGGCATCGAATCAGCTCGATAAAATCAAAGATCCGGCTGTTGTACAACAAATCTATTGGAGATTATCGGATTTGGAAAGAGTGGCGGCTAACTCCACCTCACCTGTCTCACCGGAAAAGTTCAAATATAAAACGACACCGGAATCAGAGACACGCAGCAGGTTGCCACAATTGAAAATCTTATTTTCGGATGGAGAGACCAGGCTCTGCTCCTGGCATTCACGCTTTACACCCGGTGCGGGACGAATACATTTCTGTCCAAATGAATCTGAACAGATCTTTTATATAGGATATATCGGCGAGAAAATCGCAGACTAAAACCGCCGGAAGCTTGTTCAGGTTGGAAAGTGACGGACTATAATCGGTATATTGTGTCTGTTGATCGTATTCCGCCCGTTGATAAAAATGCAATTTCACCCCATAGCAATCAACTGATTATTAATCAACTCATAATAATACCCATGGCGGGCGCACAATTCGTCATGGGTACCCTCTTCGACAATCCTGCCTTTATGCAGAACGACTATCTTGTCAGCATGACGGATGGTGCTTAACCGGTGGGCCACTATCAGGACCGTCCTTCCTTTGCAGAAATCCAGCAGATTCCCGGTAATGATTCTCTCATTGTTGGCATCCAGCGAGTTGGTAGCCTCATCAAGAAACACGAACGAAGGGTCCTTATAGAGCGCACGGGCGATAAAGATACGCTGCTCCTGTCCCCGGCTCAGCCCCACGCCTTCAGCCCCCACCATCGTCTGGTATTTCAAGGGCAGTTTCTCTATGAACTCTTCCAGGTTGGACTGGCGGGCGGCAATCCGGAGACGTGTACGGTCTATATGCTTGTCCTCCACCGCTATATTCCTTGCCAGAGATTCGGAAAACACATGGCTGTCTTGCAGCACTACGCCGCAGCTGTGCCTCCACGATGTCATATCATAATCCTGCAAGGGAGTGTCTCCCAGAAAGATATTTCCGCTTGTAGGAGCAAAATAGCCCAGCAACAGTTTGACAAGGGTGGTCTTTCCGCTTCCGCTTGCGCCCACGATGGCGGTGGTACGTTGTGCCGGAATGGTCAGCGTTATGTCATCCAGCACCTTGGCTTTGCCATGCAGGTTATATTTAAAATCCAGGTGTTCAATCCGGATATCCTTTCGGGAAATCTCCGGCTGTTCCGGTATCTTTTTCCCCGTTCTTTCCTCCGCCTTCCCATGAATCGCGCTGATACGCTCGATGCTTAGCCGCACATTCTGGAAATTATAGAGAAACTGCATCAGCTGTTCAATCGGGATGTTCAACTGCCCGATGATGAATTGCACGGCAAGCAGCATACCCAAAGTCATCTCCCCTTCAATGACAGAAACGGCGGCAATGACCGTCACAACCAGGTTCTTGGACTGGCTGATAAATATCCCGCCCGTCTGCTGGAACTGTTGCAGGCTCAAAGACCTCATCTGGATGTCAAGAAGCTCCTTTTGCAACGCCTCCCATTCCCCGGCGCGCCTTCCCTCGCCGCCTTGCAGCTTTATCTCCTGCATGAAAGTAAGGAGCTGGTATACCTTGTTGTTGCTGGCCGACTGTTTCTCGAAAATCATATAGTCAAACAACTTGCGCTTATGCAGGAAACACAGGGTCCACAGGCCGTAGCCGACACTTCCCGCCAGAAAGACAAGGAACAGGAAGCTGTTATATGAAAACAGGACGCCCATGAATATGCACAAGACCATTACCGAGAACAAGACGGAGAGAACCTGTCCGGTAAGAAAATCCTGCACCCTGCGGTGATCGATGATACGCTGCAAAAGATCCCCGGTGGTCCTTGTCTCGAAGAATGAAATCGGCAGGCGGAACAGTTTGGCAAAGAAGTCGGTTATCAATGATATATTGACATGCATCCCCACAAACAGCAGAAGACGGTTACGGACAAACTCCATGGCGGCAGATCCAAGCACAAGCACCAGCTGGCCGCCGAGAATCAGATAGACAAGCGGGATATTTTTATGACCGATACCTTTGTCGACCATCATTTGCGCAAGCAGCGGAAGCACCAGCTGTACGAGACTGCCGACAAGCAGGGTCAAGGCGACCGATGCAAATGCTTTTTTATAAGAAGCTATGTACCTCCATAAAAAGCGGAAAGGGGACGGGACTTTTGGTTCCAGGCCCGAAGAGAAGTCATAAAAAGCCTGTGTGGGTTCAAGCAACAAGGCGATTCCCTGTTCCCCGTCTCCCGCCCAACGCTTCAGGAAATCTTCTTTCCGGTATATGACCGTCCCTTTGGCCGGATCGGCAACATGATACTTATCCTTATGAATCCTGTACAGGACGACAAAGTGATTATGCTCCCAATGAAGGATACAGGGACACCATCCGGCCTGCAATTCGGACAGGCCGACCGATACGGCGAATGTCCGGAATCCCAGGTCCTCCGCCGTCTCGCGAATGGCCTGCAAGGAAACCCCGTCAATCATGCAGCCGCATTGCTCGGAAAGGAAGTCAAGGGCATATTCCTTTCCGTAATGCTTGCAGACCATACGGAGACACGCCGCACCGCACTGCATGGAGTCATGCTGGTAGGACACCCTGAACCTCATGGGGCGACGTCTTGTTGTTCCTTGACGTAGGCATGGAAAGCGCCGAGCGTTATGTCATTCGCCTGGAAATACATACGTTCCATCTGTTCCAGAATTTCCGGATAATACTCCTTGATATACAGCAAGTCCTCTATCTGTTTCTCCTGTGCGTGCCGCAAGCTCCTGCAAATGGAACGGTCAGGTTCCTGAACCGCACCGTTCTTGATAAGCGCGGCGGTACAGAGGGTACAGAAGCGGCCGGCCCAGCAGGAACGGCAGGACGGGCTGTCTGTCTTCTCAAAAAAATCACGGTACATTTGCCGGACGGCGGTACGGTTGATGCCCGAGTTCACCTCACCGACAGGCATGGAGAAATCCGACCGTTCGCAGAGATGCAGGTTGCCGTATGTGTCAAGCAACAGATTGGTACGCCCGATATAGCATGAATTGAAATATCTGGCTTTGTGTGAGGGTGCGTCACCGACCTTGGTCAGAATGGCGTACACATACCGCAGCCATGCGCTGATCAGGGGGTCACGAAGAATATACTGGTACCGTTCCTCCGGAGAGAGGCCCGTTTCATAAAGTTCCTTGATCCGCTCCCGGATATTGAACTGCGCCAGTTGCTTGTCCGTCTTCTTGCTTTCACTGTAATCACTGAATTCCAGGTAGGAAAACTGACGGACCCCGCCATAACAACCGTTCAGGCTACGCCCCTCAAAGTATCTGCCGACCTTGTCATGGTCATATTCGGGAGCCAGCACGGCCTGTATGTGTACATGGTTCAGCAGGTACTCTTCCGAAACCTCACGGATCATGTCAAGGGCACGCTCCACCACCGTTCCCGTACCCTGCCCGTTTTTGAACACGCGGTACTTGTCATTCTCCTCTGGAGGACCGTCGAAGCTGATGGCGAGGGTGAAATGATACCGTATAAAGAATTCCACCATCTTCCGTGTCAGCAGGGTGGCATTGGTCGTTATGTGGAATACGACCTTCTCCGCAGATATATGATGTTCCTCCCAAGGAAGCGAGAGCACATATTTCACCAACGGTTCCAGCAGTGAAAAACGCAGAAGCGCCTCTCCGCCGTAGAAACTGACGGCGGGAGGATTCCGTTTCAGGAACAGCGTCCTGTGTTCCGGTTCCACCTTGCGGAAAACACGTGTGTATTCATGGAAATAATCCGAAATGGCTTTCCGGGCATCCTCCTCTTTCAAGTGATGGGAGGCGTGCATTTTTCCTTGTCCGCGTTGCTCGTTGATTGTATAGGGGCAATACCTGCAACGCAGATTGCAGGTATTGGTCATCTCCAGTGTCAGTTTTTTAGGAATGGCTTCCTCCTCCCATTGTTGCCATAACTCTTCCTCACCGCGCATTCCGGAAGGCGTCCTCGCTTCCAGGGGGCCCGGAAGCAGGATACCGTTTCCGTTAAGGCGGGCGATGAAAGCGGCGGCACCGGAAGGGAAGGAGGCCGGGCAAGGCTCTCCTTCAGAAGTTCCATACGACGCCATGTATTCACAGACAAGGTTCTTCTCAGTCTCGGACAGCGACAGGAACATGTTCGCTCTGCCGTCATATAAATAACAGGACGCCCCGTCAACTGTGAACAATTTGACCAGGGGAAACTTATTCGTTTTTTGTTTTTCCATAGTGGCTAATCTGTTTACAAAGCATCGTACAATGCAGGAATCAATCCCAGTCTCTTGACCACCAGTTGAAATCTACACCGAAAGCGGAGTCATCGGTATAGCAACCGCAGTAGCATACACACTCTTCAGACCCGGCGGCTTTCCCGCCTTTCGTCTTTTCCAACTGTTCCGAAGTGACCGTCTTGTCTTTCAGGTCTTCCGGACGGATACCTAGTTTGGCAATCTGTTTTCCCATAGCCTTTAAAATTGGAGTTAGTTCATACTTGCAACATTTCACTCCTTTAAAATATTGCAATGCCGATATGGTTTACCGGTTATTCAAATCCCATAGCCGCGATACTGACATTCGTTTTTCCTGATAAATCACGGCTCTATAATTCATTTTTGCAATCTGTCTCAAATATACAGATTCCATTCAAGAACACAATGTTTTTCTTAAAAAAAAATAGGATAAACGTAATGAATTATTTTTCATTAACATCTTAGCTTCTATATGATTCCGGAAAGGAATCCGTTACCAACCGAATAATCAAAATATATGGACATTTAAAGAACCAGGCATGACAAAGGAACCGGGAACAGGCAACCATGATAGCGGTACAAGGCAGGTGCTTCCAAAGCCTCTTCCTTTCGTATCGAACTGATTGCCGCCGGGTTCAGAGAAACTGTCTCCAGGCATGTTCCGGCTGTCCTTCCTTTTTCTTTCTTTTCACCGGCAATACATTTCCGTCATTGCCGATATATTGGTCTATCAGCTCCTCAATCAGGCTTTTATTCTCCACCTGGGATGAAATCAGTTCAAACATATCCGTTTCCCGGATGGCATGCAAGGTGACAGCAGCCTGGCGTTTTTTCTCCTCGTTCATTTGGGCGCCATCCAGATTAAGCAGCACATCGCCGGCATTGAGCAGGTCATCGGACGTGATTACCGGAGTGATACCTTCCGTGCCGGGAGCCTGTTCGTCCAGCCTTTCCTGTTCCTCTTTCAACAGTCTCATCTCTTCCAGAGGGAGCCCGCACTCCACCTCATTCTCCGGCACCGCCTCTTCCTCTCCGAGATAATCGTTCCCGGTTTCCAACGGCTGGCTCATGTAGGGGGCGGCAAACGTACCCGCGTTTTCGTCCAGATAGACAAATCGGGTAGCCCCCATCACATCACCCGATCCTGTACCGCACGATGTTCCCTCTTCCTCCTTCTCCTTTTTCCCGGGGGTATAGAGCAGCCCGCAAATCTTACGGATCCGTTTTTTCTGATTCCATAACTTGTATAACAAGTAGCCGGCACAGCCGATCCTTACTGACAAATAAACTATTTCTTCCATTCCAAAGGGTTTTGATTTGCTTCCTGGTTATATATTTCATTGATAACATCCTGATATCTTTCCAGGTGGTCCGACAGGACACTGCCTAAAAACATGGGAACTGACATATCCGGTGCAATGACAGGCAATAATTTGGCAACAGTCCTGTACAAAGCATCGTGAATATAGGTCTGCCTTCTTGAACCGGACAGCCTCTCTTTCAGAAACCGTCGCCGGTATTCATCCGGGCCGGACGCCTCATCCGTGGATTTTCCTATCTGCTGTTTGGGAGAACCGGCGAAGTTCTTCTCCTGCTTCTCTTGGGAAGGGGCAGGCCGGCTTTTTGTTTCCGGAGCCTCAGTGGGAGAAGCCATTTTGTCCAATGCTGTTACATCCCCGGCCATCATACGTTTCAATGCCTCCTCATCCACCTGGTAATCCGTTCTTCTTTTGGTAGCCATGATTGTTCTTATTGAAGTTTCAGTATGGTTTCTATCTCTGTTGCCAGCAAGTCCAGATTGCTGCCCCTCAATGCGGAAGGGGTTGGAGGGAACAAGGTGCTGCGAAAGAAAAATCCCTTCATCCCGAAGTCTTTATTGTAGCGCTCCGCACTGGGAATGACGGTTTCCATCGCCGGCAATTTCAGCGAGCGGAAAATTTCAGTGTAGCTGTTATACAGGTCTTTGGACACACGTTTGTCCATCCGGTTCCAGAACATATAGATGCCACGCAAGGGCACATCCTTATGACGGTGCATGTATTCCCGGATGGCAAGGACGAAAGCCATGCTGCTCCGCATAACCATTCTCTCCTGTGTGACGGGAGTGAATACATAGTCCATATTGATTACGGACCGGAAGACACCGGGCACATTCACAGTTCCGGGGAGGTCAAAAAGGACAAGGTCATAGTCCAGTTCCGATTTTTCAAGGAAACGGCCGGCAGTTTCCCGGGCTTCCTCCGGAGTGGAGTTCAGGATGCTGTAGGCTTTCCTCCCGCTTGTCCCGAACTGTTCCACCAGCTGGTTTTGCAGATGCACGCTCTTTTCAATGGCCCCCACTTCCCAGTCCCGCATGGTGCTGATACTGTGCTGCGGATAATCGCAATCCACCACAAGCACGTTATATCCCTTCAGGTAATGGAAGTAACTGGCGAGCAACACGGTGAACGTGGATTTTCCCACACCGCCCTTCTGGTTGCTCAAAGCGACAAATAAAGGTTCCTTCTTCATAGGCTTGAATTTAGAGTGTATAATTTGGTTTCATATCTGTCCGGTTCTGTTTTTCCTGTTTCATTACATGACAATGTATCTGTCGGTATATGGCAATGACGCACTGCCTGCCCGCTTGCATGAATACATTGCGTACCCTATTGCACCAATGTATTGCCGGTTACCGGAGGGTATTGCCATATAAGGTGCATTGCATTCATGCAATGTAACCCGCCATGCAGGAATACAATGCAACATGTATGGCAATGTACATACAGGGATAATATTGCATCCGTGCCATGTACCGCCTGTGGCAGGCAAGCAATACACTTTGCAGGACAATGTTCCAATGTATGCCCTCATGCACTGTGCCAAAAGTAGCGGCTATTTTTGAGACTTCCGCCAACATTTCCCCGACCTGACATCAGATGTCGTCAGATGTCATCAAATGTCATATAAAACACTATTTACCAAACGGTTAGCAGTATCTAATTTTGCAAAATCAAAATCCGTCAATGGAGAGGAACATGCTTCATCGGACCACAGCACGCCGTGAACGTCGCGCAGCAATCCGACGAAGGAGGATTCTCTGTTCAAGCGAACAGAGCAAGTTGTGTCCTTGTCCGACAAAAAATCTTTTGTCCGACAAGGACCAACTTGCCCGCCCCCGGGGCGGGGGAATCCGCTCCAAAGTCGCGGATTCTGGAAAAGAAAAAAAGTACAAACCAACAATCTCATGCATTATGGAGAAAACAACAGGGACAAGGACAGGCAGGAAACCCAAGAATGACCCGGCGGACCGCAAGTACAGCTTCCGCCTGAACGCCGAGGAGAACACCAGATTTGAAAGGCTGCTGGCGGATTCCGGAGCCAGGGACCGCACGCTGTTCATCAAGAAATCCATCTTTTCGGGACAGATAAAGGTAGTGAGAATCGACAAGGCGACCATGGATTACTACATCAAGCTGACCGAATTCCACAAGCAGTTCCAGGCAATAGGCAACAACTACAACCAGGTGGTGCGTGCCTTGAAGAACAACTTCGGGGAGAAACGGGCGATGTCACTGCTCTACAAGCTGGAGAAGCTGAGCGTCGAGCTGATGCTTCTCTGCAAGAAAATCACGGCACTCACCCAGGAATACGAGCGGAAATGGTTGCAAAGATAAATCATGGCGCCAGCCTGTACGGGGCACTGGCCTACAACCATAACAAGGTGGCGACCGGGGCGGCGGGGATTCTTTCGGGGAACCGCATGATTTCCGACCGGCTGGGATTGCCGAGCGAAGACATGCGCCTGGCATTGCTCTCTTTCGAGAACTATCTGCTGGCAAACCGCAACACGGAGAAGCCTGTCCTGCATATCTCGCTCTCCCCTGCACCGGAAGACAAGCTGACCGATGAACAACTGGCGGAACTGGCTGACCTATATATGCGGAAGATGGGTTATGGAGACCAGCCTTATATCGCCTACAAACATGGTGATACCCACAATGCCCATATCCATATTGTCAGTGTCTGTGTGGACGAACAAGGGAAAAAGATCAGTGACTCCTACGAGCACCGCCGTTCCATGACCGCCTGCCGGGAGCTGGAAGCGGACTTCGGCCTGCGCAACGGTGCGGACACGGAGGAACGGAATCCGAAAGCGGAACTGAAAAAAGTGGATGCTTCCCTGGGGGATGTCCGCCATCAGATTGGCAACACCCTCAAGGCGGTGCTGGAAAGTTACCGTTTCCAAACCTTCGGGGAGTATAGCGCCCTGCTTTCCACCCTCAATATCGAGGCGAAACAGGTCAGGGGGGAATACCACGGCGTGCCTTACACCGGCATTGTCTATGCGGCCACGGATGATGCCGGCAAGGTGGTCAGCCCTCCGTTCAAGAGCTCCCGCTTTGGAAAACGCTTTGGCAACGAACAGCTGGAAAAGCGGATGCTTCTCAACCTGAAGGCGCTCAAGGAAGGGAAATGGGCTCCCTCCATACAGGCGGACATTGCCCGCGCCTTGCAACAGGCTGACTCACGGCAACGGTTTGTGGAACTGCTCGGACAGAAACGTATCGGCGTGGTGTTCCGGGAGAATGAGCAGGGACGCATCTACGGCGTCACCTTCATTGACCACGACCGCAGGGAGGTGTTCAACGGCTCACGCATGGGCAAGGAGTTTTCCGCAAACGTGTTCAACGACTATTTCAGGTGGCTGGACGGCATCCCTGAAAACGACCGGAACGGACATACGGCAGTGGAACTCTGGCAGCATCACCGGCACAAGGCGTGTCCGGAAAGCGCACTCGAGCAGGCGGCGGGCATTCTCTCCCTGGAAACCAATCCGAGGGATTACGAAGAGGAGGCTTTCGCACGCCGTATGAAAAAGAGGAAAAAGGCCAAACGCAAGTCGCGCGGCATTTAAACGGAAGATAATTTTCAAAACCCATTTATCCCCATCCCTATGCAACAGGAAGACGATTTGAGGGCACTTGCCAAAATCATGGAATTTGGCAGGGCAGTGAGTATTTTTCTCTTGGTGGTGCACGTCTATGTGTACTGTTATCCGAGTATCACCGCATGGAACCTGAACCTGGAGGTGACAGACCGTATTCTGGTGAACTTCAACAACACGACCGGCATTTTCAACTGTATCCTCTGGACCAAGCTGCTGGCTGTGACCTTACTGGCAATATCCTGCCTGGGAACACATGGAGTCAAGGGTGAAAAAATCACCTGGCCCAAAATCTACGCGGCACTGGTAGCCGGATGCGTGCTGTTCTTTCTGAACTGGTGGCTGCTTGACCTGTCCCTGCCGCACATGACAAGCACCATACTGTACGTTGTAACACTTACCGCAGGTTACCTCGGCCTGCTGATGGCGGGATTGTGGATGAGCCGGCTTTACAGGCATAACCTGATGGGCGATGTGTTCAATATCGAAAACGAATCCTTCTGGCAGGAAACCCGGTTGTTGGAGAACGAGTACTCCGTCAACCTGCCCACCAGCTTCCGCTTTCAGGGGGAACAGCATGACGGATGGATCAACGTGGTAAATCCCTTCCGTGCCACCATCGTGCTGGGAACGCCCGGATCGGGCAAGTCGTATGCCGTGGTAAACAACTACATACGCCAAATGATTTCCAAAGGATACAGTTGTTACATCTACGACTACAAGTTCGACGACCTCTCCACCATCGCTTACAACACGTTGTTGAACAACATGGACAAGTACAAGGTAAAGCCCCGGTTCTATGTCATCAATTTCGACGATCCGCGCAGGTCACACCGCTGCAATCCCATCAATCCGGAATTCATGACGGATATCTCCGACGCGTATGAGGCGAGTTACACGATAATGCTCAACCTCAATCGCACCTGGATTGAAAAGCAGGGGGATTTCTTCGTGGAGTCACCCATCATTCTGCTTGCCGCAATTATTTGGTACTTAAAAATTTACAAAAACGGCATTTATTGTTCCTTTCCGCACGCGGTGGAGCTGCTCAATAAACCTTATTCGGATTTGTTTACCATCCTGACCTCGTATCCGGAGTTGGAAAACTACCTTTCCCCCTTCATGGATGCCTGGAAAGGGGGCGCCCAGGACCAGCTCCAGGGCCAGATCGCTTCAGCAAAAATCCCCCTTACGCGCATGATTTCCCCACAGTTGTATTGGGTGATGACAGGTAATGATTTTTCGTTGGACATAAACAACCCAAAAGAACCCAAACTGCTTTGCGTGGGCAACAATCCGGACAGGCAGAACATCTACTCGGCGGCGCTTGGACTATACAATTCCCGCATCGTCAAACTCATCAACAAGAAAGGGCAGCTCAAGAGCACTGTCATCATAGACGAGCTGCCGACCATCTATTTCCGTGGATTGGACAACCTCATCGCTACCGCCCGAAGCAACAAGGTGGCGGTCTGTCTCGGCTTTCAGGATTTCAGCCAGTTGAACCGCGATTACGGTGAAAAAGAGTCGAAAGTCATCCAAAACACGGTAGGCAATATTTTCAGCGGCCAGGTGGTTGGAGAAACCGCGAAGACGCTTTCCGAACGTTTCGGCAAAGTGCTCCAGCAGCGGCAGTCCGTTTCCATCAACCGCCAGGATGTATCCACTTCCATCAGCACACAGCTTGACTCGCTCATCCCGGCTTCCAAGATTGCCAACCTGTCCCAGGGCACATTTGTCGGAGCCGTTTCCGACAATTTTGGCGAAAAGATAGACCAAAAAATATTCCATGCTGAAATCATTGTGGACCATGCCAAAGTCAGCGCGGAAGAAAAGGCTTATCGGAAAATCCCTGTCATCAACGAGTTCAAGGACAAGGATGGAAACGATATCATGATGCAGCAGATACAGCGCAACTACGACCAGATTAAATTGGATGCTCAGGCAATCATCAATGAGGAAATGGACCGAATCAAAAGTAATCCGGAATTATGTGAAAGGTTGGGGTTAAAAGAAGAAATGTCTCAAACAGCAAAAGAGTGATTAATTATTATTTCCTTAGTACATAACAACAAGGAGGTCACGTTTCTAAATACCTCCTTGTTGATAACATTAACATTTTCAATAGTAGCTTGTTACAAGTGCTGGAATATGGACATGTATAATCTCAGATAAAGAAGTAAATTTATCGTTGTTTTCATGGATGTAAGTAGCATAGGGAAGAATCGTTTTTTTATCCCATTTTACTATTATATTTTGAAAAATATCTCTCAATGCATCCCAACGATTTGCTCTGATAGAGGAGGTTAGACATAAGTCAAATAATTTTACTTTCAAAATAGGATCACTAACAGCTGGGCATAATAAAACGGCCATACGTGCCATAACTTCAGTATCTTGGAATTGTAACCAATAAGAATGGTCTTCTTCAAACGTTTTTAGTATAAACGGAATTATACTATCAGCACTTTGGGGATTTGCTTTATATACTAAAGGCCATAAAGTTTTGAAAATATTTAAGTTTTCTATTAACTCCCCTATACCATTAGATTTAAACAATAAAGGTAATGCATGTTCTGTAACTTCTTTTACAGTCATTTTAGCTTTATCTTGATCTAACTCAGACAAACTCTTATATCTACCTCTAGCTGCTAAAACATTGTTTATAGCTTTACTGATTTCTTCAACTGAATTATATCTTTCATTAGGTTCTTGTTCCCTACATTTAAATAATATTGGATAAATATCCGAAGCAACCTGTTTGTGAGAAAAATAGGCAGGTAAAGAGCCGTCACTGAATACATAATATGCTAATGAACCTAGAGCAAAAATATCTATGGCTTTTGAACCCTCACGAAATGCTCCACTATTAATTAATTCGGGTGCAGCGTATCCCCAAGAAGAATATGCTTCTGTAGTAGTCGTTAAAGTAGCAGTATCTCTATCCATAAAGCGACCTATTCCAAAATCTGCAATTTTAACAATGTTATTTTTTATCAATATATTCTCAGGCTTTATATCACGATGAGTTTCACCATTATTATGAATAAAAGCTAGTCCATCGCATACTTGAAGTACAAAATCAAATTTTTCTTTTGTTGTAAGACCTTTCTCTACAGCATCTTTTAAAGAGTAATCTCCTTTTTCCATAACAAAACAAGGTTTTCCATCTATTTCTCCTTTTTGAAATGCCTTTAATACATATTTACTATCAAGATTTTGCATAAGTCTGTATTCCCTATCAAATCTTTTCACGAATTCCTCCTCTGCTTTTTCACAAACTTTTAAGGCATATTCTATACCACCTTTTTCAACTAACCACACCCTACTCATCCCCCCATCATTTATATGGCGGATTATTCTATATTCTCCAAAAGTATCACCAATCTTTATCATAACTGCTTTTTTTATTTTTCAAATTTGTATATTTTATATTCGATTTACTATTTTATAACCCAACTTTCACAACAACCTCCACAACCTCTCCACGTTCCCTCCGCACATCCAACACCCATGCAGGAATCCCATGTCCGAAACAGCATTGGATAAACTCCATCCCGATAAACACTCCCATATCTGAGTTTCCGGCATTATGTTTGTCCTTATTGCTAAACGTGACGGTTCCTTTCATCTCCTCATTCCTTCGTTTACGGTATTGCATCTCCTTTTGGAACATCATAGTAACTTCACCTCTGACGATCTGCACCTGTTGCCCTCCGGTTTGTAAGAATTGCAAATAACTCTCCAGCAGATCTTCTGGACATCCGCTATGAGACAACACGTTTTTTACGCTATGTATCTGAATCAAATTTACCATCATTTTTTATTTGGCAATGATAATCTTTTTATCCTTAACAACAAGCGTATCCTTTCCACCATTATTCATCAAATTAACATTCTTCAAGTCTATCCGGCTATTAGAAATGGAGAACTCCTGATGAATCGTATCATTCCGCAAAAAGTGAATGTCCTGCTTATACAGGTTCGGAATGGAAAAGAACAGGGTGATAATCCCGATGAAACACAGCACCATCAATACCGTAAAGGTCACAAACCACCGCTGATATTTACGGTCTTCCACAACCTTCACTTCAATGGGCAATGGAGATTCCTGATAGCTCACCCGTTTCTGTTTCCATGTTACTCTGCAACGTAGGTTCGGAAACTCATGCAGGCTGAACAACTCTGGCAGTTCCTGCAAGAAATGCAGGTATTGTTTGGTTTCCATCAGCACTTCCAACTCCACAGTTACACGGATTACACTTCGTTTCATTATCTTGGGTTTCCCCGATACACCTGTAGGTTTGGCAACATTGACAGGACGGATATCCGAAGCCCCGTTATCCATACTCATGGCAAGTTCCACTCCGATACTACCCAAAGAGGGAGCATCCGTAGGATGATTGCCGAAAGGTGAAGAACTCTTTCGTTCTCCTTCCATGCCCTCATATTCTGCTATCAAGTCCGCTATCTCACGTACTTCGGTCACGGTTATTTTCTTCGCTTCTGCATCGGCAAAGGTTTCCACTTTAGCTTTGACTGTATCAGTCAGAAAGGCTTTTATCTTGTCTTCGCTTTTCTTATGGATAAGGTAGCTGGGATACTTCTTCGTGAAATTCCGAGCTACGTTTTCCATATAATCTATTGTGTAATCACAACTATGCTCAATAGATAAAAAGAAAATAGAAGATAAATGATACACATTCAAATTTGTCATACAATTTAATCTAAATATTTTATTTTTTTCCCAATTATTTTTCTTAGCCAATGAGGAGTATACTCTTTGCTTCTTGGAAAATCCTCAATCAATCCTAATATCCAATCTGGATTTTGAAAGTAAACAGGCATACGCTCAAAATTATCATAATTAAAATCTAAAGTATATGAACTATTATCGCTTACCAATACTTCTATTTGAAACCATGCCCCTTCTTTTTTTCTATTTTCATACATGCTTTTCCGTATATTTCTAAGCATATTACAAATCTGATTTTCAGCTATTCTATTTAAGTTTACTTTATCTCCATTGGAATAAGATATATTTAACATGTCTACAAGACATGATGTGAAACTTATTTTGATACATTCTTCTTTCTTCTTAGAAGGAATTAATTCTAAAATAATTGATGTAACTTTGTCAAACAACAAATAAATTTCTTGATTTAACTGATTACGAGCAGGTATTATGATATTATTTTTAACATCTTTTTTGTGATAGATTAATGGAACAAATTCATTATCAGGAAATTTACAAACAATCTTAACCATTTCTAAATACCATAACCAATATGACTTTCTTTTACTGACATCCACATTTTTTTGCTTCACAAAGGGATTACTTCCCGAAATAATTAGTTCAGCCCAAAAATCTGGAGTCCATACTTCAAAATCATATTTATCATCATCACTACCATCATATTCATCTATATCCAAAATAAAAATAGCATCTGTTGCTATATTAATGCATAATGACAATATCATCCTACCTAAAGCATTATATTCTGTTAAGTATTCCTTGTATTTATTGAATAATAATTCAAATTGTTCCTTTTTACCATTATCATTATACAAATACTCTTTAGCCTCAAACAAGAGGCTGTAAAACAATTCATTTTCTGCAAATTCTTTACTATTCTCCCGCTTAACTTGCAATACACAATTATAAAAAATTTTATTAACAATCGCGTAACTATTTATAGATTTCATCAACTGAACACGAGAGTTTAAGGATAAATGCCCTGTTGGACTTTCCTCAATTTCTTTTTTAAGCTTATCGTAAAAAATATCTACATTTTTCATTATCTATTATAATTTATTCTGTTATTATTATGTTAGGATTATCAGAATCAGGACTGAATTCAAGCGTTATACCTGGTGGCGTTGTCACATATATAGTTCTACCAGAATCTGTTGCAACTTTCTGTATAAATTTCAAACAGCACTTACACATTGTACGACTCACACCTATAGCAACTTCTTCTTTCTGAATTACTAACATTTGTTTTTCTGCATGTGAGGCACTTCCACTACCTGCCACACCATTATCCAAAAAAGGATTCTCATGCAAAACATGTTCTAGGGAATTAGCCCCATTTATAATTTGCAAGACAGGAACGTCTTTTACATTTTTTACTTGTTGCCTAAACTTGTTACTTATTCTTTTTGTGCTATAACCACTAACTGTTACTATACCATCAGAACATATAGTCCTAGTACTATTACTTTTAGGCAACAAAGTTGCAATCTTTTCAGCTCTCTTCCAAGCATCTTTTGATTGTATAATTAATTTATTTCTATCTAAATTTTCATCTATAACGGTATCCTTAGGTATATTTACTTCTTCTTTTCTACAAAAGTTATTATCATTTTTTTTACTCTTAGAGTTTGCTTTTTGAGTAATATTTATAGAACCATTACTTACCTTCCAAACCTTCTCCCTCACCTCCAGATTATTCCTCTTGATAATCCCCGGTGACAAATACACCACCATCATCATCGGAGCGTTCCCGACACTCATGTATTCCTCTATTTTCACGCAATAGCAATCCCAGAACCGGAAAATATCTGCAACCTCCACCTCATTATAGATAAAATGGATTTCCCCCTCCTGCATCGTTCCTCCATTCAGCCAGTCATAAAAAAACGCCTCGTCTCCGCTGCATTCAAACGCAAGCGTAATCAAATCCCCCTCGACCGGCAGATTCTCCCTGTTTCCTATTTCTTCACAAACCTGTATATGCAGCTGGATGATTCTTCTCAGGTTTGAATCATCATGGTGTTGGATATGGCAGCGATAATTGTAATAAAGTATCGGAATTTCTTTGCCACGAATTTTCAATATAGCTTGATAAATCATGATAATAAAATTTCAAGTAAGTAACTATGGTAATAAATCACGACTAACCCAATAATAAGTCTGCCCGTTGGACCGGAACGCCTTGCCGGCAGCCTCATCCAGCAGTTTTTTCTTTTCCTTGAAATACTCAATCAGCCCGTCCAGTTCCACGTCCGTAATCATCTCCTTTTTCCGCAAGTCCTTGACCCGGTAAACCTCGAAGAACGGATAATCCACAGGACACGATGTGAACCGTTGCAACGCTTCCGACAGAGGCATATTCAGGAAATCCCTTCTTCCCGTCTTACAGTACTTGTCCCTGTTGCGTTCCGAAAGCAGATGCCTTACCAGTTGCCTTCTCACACGGCGCGTCGGGGCATATTCCGGTATGTTCAGGCTGTCCGTCTTCACACGTATGGTAGCCTCCTCTGTATCTGCCGGCAGATAATCGTCCGGACAGTTGCAGATATCGGCTTTCGCCTGCTTTTTCTTTCTGACCGCCTCATATTTATAGTCCAGGACCAGTTTGGCGGGCACTTCCACATACTTTCTCAGCCGCTTGAACTCCTCTTCATTGACGAGCAGGTAATAATCCGTTACGGACGAAAGCGAGTCGGGCAATACGACAGGCTCTGCCGGCAGTTTCCATCCCGGCTCGATACCCGGCAGGACAGACAATATCGGTTGCACGCCTGACCTGCGGATATGATAGTAGTCCACTAGCGTCGAGTCAAGTTTATACCGGTGGGTTCCCACCTCCTCAAACGCCCTTGTCAGGCTGTTGCCCAACAGCGTATTGTCAAACTTCACCTGCAACAGCATGGAGTCCACGGCGGTAGTCAGCCCCTCCAGCTCCAGCGACTCGTTTTTCTGCGGAAAGACAAGCCATCCCTGTGTCATGCTCCGGTTCGGAAAGTCCAGGCAATACGTATTGTGGTTCACCTCCGCATATTCGTTTCCGTTCCGCAGCTGTTCGGGATACACAATCAGTTCCCGTTTCTTCCGGCTGATGCGTGGAGCCGAGCAATCTATCATGTTCCCGATTTGCAGCACGAAATTGTTGAAGTTGTCCGGTTCTCCGCCGTAAAGCTGGAATCCCAGCAACCGGCAGTTGTTCTCCACCAGCCGGTCCACCAGGGTGGAATCCGCCCATTCGCTGTTGAACCCCTTGTCACCTACCACCACCAGGACATTGCTCTCGTCCCGGCATTTGTTGAACAGTTCCACCCCTGTGCGGACACCCGACCAACTGCCGAATCTACCGTAAACAGGTTTCAGTTTTTCCGCGTTCCGTGCCTTGTCCGATAGAAAGTCCAGAAATTCCATATAGTCGGGAGTCAGTTTGCAGATGGGATCTTCCCGGCTGTCCGGCTCGTTGAAAGTGAGCACGGCGCCGAACTTGAAGGAGAAACTCTCATCGTTCGCCAACTGGGACTGCAACCCTTGGATGGCATTCACCACGGCGGGAAACTGTTCGATGGCCTTATCCTTTCCTTCCAGGACAAACACGAGGTTTATTTTTTGCAGGTCCTTTTCTATCTTGTTCTTGAAGGTTCCGTAATAAATCGGATGGCCGTTCACGTTCAGCACATAGCTTTCCCGTTTGTCAATGACCGGCATCGGCACATGCGTTCTGAAACAGAACGCCGTATCATTGTGCCGGTAGGACAACACCGGACTGTACCGGATGGCGGGATGCCGCTCGGCAAACTCCCGAACCTGCCGCATATCATCGGATGCCAGCGTCAGGGTATCCTTTCGTTCGCTGTCCTTAAACAACAGTGCGCTGTCGGGCAGCGAGGCGATATCCACATGCAATTGCTGGCCTATTTCGGTCAGCAGCCGCCGGTCTATCCACCCGACAGGCATCCCCCCGATACTGTCGGCGTCGAGTTTGGGCCGGTCCGCCACAAGCACGCATCCTTTGTCCGCCGATGCCTGATAAGGATACACAATGCCGTAGAACGGGATTCTGCCCGCTTCCTGTGTCAGGTCGGTATCTTTGAACAGTTTTACGGAATCATGGACGAAATACGTTTCCGGTTCAGCCAGTGCCGCGCTGTCGGCCGGCATCACCACCTGCTTGTTCTTGAAGCCCGTAGCTATGTCGGTCACACCGCTTCGGGTCAGCAACAGGTTGTCCCGGTTGATCCATCCGCAATACTGGGCCTGCTTCCACTCTTTCAGCCTTCCGTTTTTCAGGATGGCGGGGTCATACTGGATCAATTGAAGCCAGTCGCCTTTGCGCTTGATGACCAGAAACGCATCCATATAGTTCACGGGGCGCATTTCATTCTTCCCGCTCGGACTCAGGTAGGTTGTCCCCGGCTCGTTGGCAAAGACAATCCACGGGTCATGCTTGAACAGCGACAGGCTGCGGGGGGCTTTCACGCCTTCGACGGAATAGTTCCGTACATATTCGCGGGGGACATTCTTCACGCGTGTAAAACGGTGTACCGGTCCGCAGGCCGCCAGACAGATAATGCTTCCGCAAATCCATCCTCTTTTCAACAGGATTGACAAACAGTTCTTTTTCATGCCTCACATTACTTTTTTTGATTCGGAAAAACGTTCGTGCTGCGTCACCATCAGTTGCATCACGCATTCATTGTTCAGGTTGTCACCCATATCCACAAACACCTCGTCAATGAGGGTCTTCCGACGGGCAATGATTTTCAAACCCTGGCAATAGGAGTAGAAGTCATTCTTTTTGTTATTGTTGACCGTCACCGCAATGTCCGGATTTCCGCAGAGATACTTCTTGAGGATATAATTGTAATGGACATTGAACGGCTTGCCGTCCACGATGGCCTGCAAATGCTCGCGGATGTCGTTGCCGATAACGACAAGCACGTCCGTCGAGTCGTTCTCCGCATACTGCGGAAGAACCTCAATGGTGTGCCGGACCGGATACTGGGTCTCTTCCGTGGTCAGCAGCACCTCGTACCTGCCCGGCTCGGAGTAGGCATAGAGCGGATTCTGCTCCCGTGAGTCCACAATGCCCGATTCGCCGAACTGCCAGCGCCATTCCCTCGACGGCCCATACCCCTTGAATGAAATGATTTCACCCTGGAAGGCGGTCGCCGGCGCCTCTATCTTGACCAGCTGGTCGCTTCCGTAATTATTGGCCCGTCTGTTCACCTTGACGATTTGCTTCTTCTCCAGCGAATGGTCCACCTGAAGGCGGACCTGGTAACGCCCCGGTTCCTTGAACACGTACTGGCCGCTCCGTTCATGCGAGACATCCCCGTTGCCGAACTCCCACAGCCAGGAACCCGCGTTGCGGGTGCTGTCCGCATAATGAACGGCTTCCCCGACTTCCACCTCGATGGGCGTCAGGGTCATCCGTACGATACGGTTGGAAAAAAACAGCCGGATCAGCACGGCGACAAGCACACACAGCAGCATCGCTGCAACTACAAACAGAATCTTTCTGGTACGAATCTTTCCCATGGCGTCATTTGTTTTTAGTTCCCGAGCGCAGGTCTTCCTCTTTCTTCCGCAAGCCTATCTCGCACTCCTCCAGATTGGCTTTGAACAGGCGTATGTTTTGTTCGATGCTCCACAGCTGTTTCTTGTCCGACAGCCACATGGCATAAAAATCGGCGATATGCATGAACAGCTTGTACCGTTTGTCCCAGCTGTTCCTTTCGTAGGTGTTCCGCAGGTTGTTTATCAGGTAGTGGATGTCGTCCTCCTCGTATTGGGCATACACGCCGGGCTGGAAAGCCTCTATCTTCCGGAACAGGGAGTCCACGGGCATCTGGCTTTCGGCCTGTTCCTGCTGGAAGTCCTTGATACGGTTCATCTTGATTTTCACAAACTCCTTCTGCTCGAACATCCTGAAGTCCGAATTCCACATGAAGATGGCAAGGCAGCACGCCACGGTTGTCAGGAAAAAAAACAGGAATACGTATGCGTGTCCCATAAGGATTTCCCGTTTGTTCAGTGTTTTTCTGTTATTGTCCATCATAGCGTTCTCATTGTTTGTTATTGGGTCCCACACTCAGGCTGCGCCGTGTCTTCCAGTTGTCCTGGATGCACTGCATCAGGTCTTTTTTTACCATCTCCTCCTGAATGTTCAACAGGCGGATGGAATCCTTCACTCCGAGGAATATGTTGATATTTCCCAGCAGCCGGCTGTAAAGCCTGCAATCCCTGGCATCCATGGCTTGGATATCTTTCAGCAGGTTCATCTTGCGTGTGCTGACCACACTTTGCAAAAGCACGTCGTTGATTTTCGGGGAGGTGTTCATCAGTTTCATGTATTGGTACACGGAATCCACGCTGTTTGCCAAGGCGAGTTCTCTGGCATAGACATGGTCGTATTCCAGTGTCTGCTCCGTAATCCGTTTCACCTCCGTGCCGGAGGTTTTGAGAAAACAGGCAAAGATGGTTACCGCAAGCACGATACAGCTTGTCAGGTAGCCGGAGAACCTCAGATAGGCCTTTCTTACTTCGGTGTTATTTTTCGGTTTCATGTCGGATGATGTTTTGTTTCTTTATAAATAAGTACTGATTCCCAGATACGCGCACTGTCCGTCCGGTGTACCCAGCCGGAAACGCGCGTCCTCCTGTTGGATGATATAGCGGACTTGTACCTCCTTGTCCGATGGCAGGAACAGCTCCATGAGGGCGTTCAATATCCGGTTGTTGGCGGCTCCCGGGAAAAAGGTCTCCATTTTCCGGGCGGACAGGGGGCCGATTTCCAGCAGCAGCCGGTATGTGCCGTCGGCAAAACGGTTCCCCGCCACCATCGTGTCGCCCAAAAGGCACCGGCCTAACCGGGGGACAAGACCGGGAGGTGCCTCTGTCACGCATTTGTCGCCTCTCTTCAGGCGGACAGGCACCCCGGTCAGGATGCTCATGCACTCGCCCGTCTTCGCAAGGCTGGCGGTAATCTGTTCCAGATAGGGCAGCAGATGGACCAGCATGACCGCCAGATGGAGCGGAAGCAGCTTGAGCACCGGCCACTGTCCGGAGAAGATGCTCACAAAGTCGGCGTGCACGTTCATCTCGTCGATACGGCGCTCCTTGTTCTGGAAAGCGACCAGCAGATGGTCCAGCGAGATTTCAAAAGGCTTGAAAAAACGCCGGGCGAAGAATTCCTCCTCGCGGTGGATGCGGATTTCATCCAGTACCTGTTCTTTCGACACTTTCCCCGACTGATGGAGATTCTTGTGGAAGATGCCTTCCGGAAGGGCGTCGTAAATGCTGCGCCTGTTCACGTGGAGATACAGATAATCCGTCAGGTCGTAATGGGAGTATTCCGAGCGTATTTCCTGGATGTCCTTCGAGAAGCCGCGACGCATGTCGCCCCGCCTGGAGATAAGGGTGCGTTCCGCGTCATACCCGCCCTCCTTCAGCCCGCTGGCCACCACTTCCGCCTTGAAGTCGGTATCCGGCTGGTTGAACAGATGGGGGCGTTCCTCAAAACATACGATTTTGTCTGTCTCTTCTGCCATGGTTGTTCTTGTATGAATGATCAGTCCAATATGTTCCAGCGTGACTCGTTCGTCTCCTTCGGTTGTCTGGAGCGTTCGGCAACCACGATGTTTTCCTTGTGCTTGCCGATGTATTCCAGCCGGCTGAGCGTGGTCCACAGGTCATTGAACTGGTACAGGAAACGCTCCGCGGTTATCATCAGCGGACGGATGTTCTGGTGGTTGTACAACAGGCCGCTGTTTTCCCGCAACAGCCCCTCGTAAGCGCCGGGATTGATGCCGTTCCACTCGTTGAAATATTTCAGCAGGTCCTCCTTCTCCTCCTTGTTCATAAATCCCAGGCAGACATACAGGCGGTGTGCCAGCGTGGAGAATACGTTCAGGAAACGGAGGGGCGGATAATACTGCCCTTCATTACGGTAAGAGAAATAGATGTCGGATATGAACAGCATGACATGGCGGCACAGCATGCCGATGTTCACGGCAAGCGGGGTCTGCTTCTCCGCATTCTCCACCTTGGCGAGAATATCCGACGAGGCTTTCTCGATGGAATCGACCAGCTGCCCGAATTTCAGATAGTAGTTTTTCAGGTCCGGATGGCTGGACATGCTGGTACAGGGAGGGATGAAGTTCCCGTCCACCTCGCAGCGGTTCCCGTTTTTGCGCAGGCGGCCGATTACCAGGAAGTGCCTTCCCAGGTTGTTGCCGTCAATCTGCCCCGTCGGAACGACGCTCAACGCGTAGTCAGGCAACGCGTCAGGCTGGCGGGGACTGGTCTCCTTTTCGTCCGGGACGCCCGAAGGCAGACGCTCGAAAGGGTCTGCCATCAGAATGACATCCCACCGCTGGTCCTTATCCTCCGTCTCGTCAATGGCGATATGGAAACTGGCGGTCAGCTCGTCGTCTCCCCCCGCGTCATAATCTATCAGGTAACCGCCGGCGGTAAGGGCGAGGCAGCGTTTCAAACGGACTTCCAGAGTGCCCGTGACAAGTTCCGTGATGCTGAAATCACCGGAAACGGCTTCTCCTTTCCTGAAGGGGAGCAGCCCGTAATTGGCACGGTTCAGCTGGAATGACTGGTATTCGCACAGCCGGTCCGTGAAATGGTCCTCCAGCTGGATAAAATGCTTCTTGTTGACCGGCATTCCGTCCGCCCAGTTTACCAGCGGATATCTCTTTCCCGGTTTCTGTTTTCCTATATTCATCATGTCTGTTTTTTTTAATATTCCTTGTAATTCACTATTTCGTTCGCCACGCGCTTGGCTATGATCACATCATGGCTTTTCAGCCGGTTCTCGGCAAGCGTGACGTCCGGGTCTATATAGAACCTTCTCTTGAAAAAGGAGGATTTGGTATAGAACACCCATTCGTAATAGGCGCCGCCGTCATTCTGATAGACAATCGGGGAAGACGGCGATTTGAGGTTGCAGTCGTCAATCATGCGCTGGAACCAATGCCCGAAAATGACATCTTCGGACGCCTTGCCGGTAATACGCTCCGCGGCGGAATCGTCCACCTTGCGGAAAATTTCCACATCCACCACGATGCTCCGCTCACGGTTGATGTACAAGGAGTCCGAATCGTACTCTTCCGAATACTTCCAGACCTTGTATATTTCAAGGGGTATGTCAAAATAGCTGTTTACCGTCTGGGTGTACAGGAGCGGGAAGGCGAAAGGCAGCAGGCAGGTGGAGGCCCAGATGCCGTACTGGAGTTCGTTGCAGAGGTTGAACACTACGGAGAAGAGTCCCGCGCCCAGCAGCACGACCGTAACCGTCAGCAGGCACCGGATACCGAAAGAGGGTGTCTCCTTGCCCGAGGCGAACACTTTCCGCAACAGGAACCGGTTGTAATACCCGGCGGTCCAGTACAGGATGGCAAGCAGGACATAGATGTAGGGCATGAAGTTGTAGTCCATGAATCCCGACAGGCCGGGCAGGGCAAGTACAATGCCGCACAGCAGCAGATAGACAATCAGTTTCTTATTGTTGAGCAGTTTGTTCTTCCGTGCGATAAAATAGGCTGCAATCCCGAAAATCACAGTCAGCACGGGCATCAGCAGGTACGATGAAATCAGATGTTGGGTGACAGGGTCCATAAGTTCTATGTTTATGCGTTATTGTATTCGATGAATATGCGGTAATTGAATGTGTCCGGCGAGCAGGCGGACAGTCTGGTGTGCAGGCTGTCCTTCATCTGTTTTTCCTGCGACGGCCCGTCCAGCTTCGTTCCCAGGACCAGATGCACTTCTTTGGTGCGTATCAGCCCCTCGGTGGGCACCGGGCTGATTTCCACCCCGTTGCGTATTTCTGTCCGCAACAGAAGCTCGCCAAGCTCTTTCTTGCAGAAGCTGGCTATGTCGTTTTGCGTCAGCACACGCCCGTGTGAAATGATCCCGTATTTGTAGATATCGATCAGTTCCCGGTTCTTGGGGGCTTGCTTCCCGCCGTAGGTGGTACTGACAAGCGCGAGTGTCTTCGGGTCCAGATAGGTGGTGGCGTATGGCGACAGCTCCACGCCGGCCTGTATTTGGTTGCCTGTCTCGCAGTGGGTGGTCCAGTATTTCACGGTGACCTGCCCTTTGCTGGACATCTGGTCGATCATCAGGTAATAGGGTGTCTCCCTGTATTCGTTCATGTTGTCGGTCGCCTGTTTCAGTTGTGCCGTCAGTTGCTCCATCTGGCCGGCGAGCGCTTGCAGCTTGACACTCGAAACGGCATGGAAGGCGTGGGTCTCGTCATCCAGCAGGTCCAGCAGATAGCCGAGCAGTTCCTTGGCGGAGCGGGAGTCAAAACGCTCGCAGCCTCCCTTGCGGATGGAATAGGTGCCGTAACTCTCCGTGGAGCCGGGTACCGGATACTGGAGCTCATGATAGCTCTTTCCGTCCGAGTCCTTCACGCTGTGCACGGACAGCAGGGACTCGTAATTGCCGGTACGCAGGGGAATCACCCTGAATGTGTCTTCGAGGGAGGTGGTCTGTTCGTGCAGCAGCTTGTTTTCCACAGGTACGATGTTGATGCCCGCATGAAGCTCCTCCAGGATTTCCGGAGTGAAATGGGCGGGGAATACGATTTTCACCCACACCAGCTTTTCCTGCATCTTTTCCCGCACACGCTCCCCGAAACAGGAAGACAAGGCTTTCGGCAGGGGCTCCTTGTCAACCTCATCGAGGGGGACCGGTTGCGAAACCCGCAGGAAATGCTTGTTGTAGAGTTCCATCACCTCCTTGTCTATGACGGACATCACATCATAGCTCCGGAAGAAGGCACGGGTGGATTCCTCCGGCAACCGGCTTTTCTCATAGATGCCCGGCTCCATCCGGATGGGGTTTCCACCGGCGGACCATTCCGTGCACGGAAGCAGGAACAGGTATTCATAGCTTTCGGTAAGGTTGGGGAAGTCAAGATAGAAAGAGACATTTTCCAGGTCCGTCAGCGAGTCGTCCACCGCCAGGCCGACCCACACCGTGCGGGCGGGCATCCTTGTTTCCGCTCGGGCAATCATGGTTTTCGACAGGGTATGGTCCACCTGATAGAGTATATCGTCACACACCATGTATTCCACATCGGCTTTGTGCAACAGGGTGTCACAGGCCGGATAAAAGGAAATGCTTCCGGCGGACAGCTTCTGGGTCAGTAGGTCATTCTCATAATACATGCCCGACTCTTTCGTAATCAGGTAGCCGGGTTCGATGGGAGAGGCATGCACGACACCATGCGCGGGAAGTGCCGAGGTCAGTATGTCCGGTGTCAGAATGCGGGCGGTTTTTTCCAGCAGCCGTGTCTCAATGGCCGTGAAGTCTTCCCCCAGCATATACAGTTCGTTGGACAGCGCCTCAAGCATCAGCTTGACGACAGGGTCAAAATTTTCCGCTTTCTTGATTCCCCAGAACGCCGCCGCGTATTTCAGCATACGGTTCCTGATCTGCTCCTTGTTATATTTCTCCATACTCATACGCTTGTCATCGGGTTGAAATGGGTCCTAAATAAATCACATAGTAAAAGCAACGCTTCTCTCCGGTATGCACCAGATTGCCATAGACATATACCTGCACGCGTTTTTTTATGGTCGAAGCCTCGAACACATTGTCCTGCCGGGTGGTATCGTCGATAATGACCCGGACGTTCACATTCGTAAGACGCTTCTCGTACCGGGTGATGGCTTGGGTGATATAATCGGAAAACTGCCCTTCCCAGCGGGTATGCGAAATGATACTCTCAAAATCAAGATAAAAAATCTCGCAGCCGAACTCCTTGTCAAAGGCGTGCTCCCCGGGAGCCGTGTCAATCAGCATCTCGATGAACTGGTCGATGGACTCTATCTCCGTACAGGACGCGAGGCGGCTGTTTTCCACATCCTCGCTGAGCAAGGCTCCAAAATCCAGAGGCAGTTTGCAAAATTTCGTTTCCATACTTGTCAGCGCCATTCGTTATTCTCAAATTCGTCGTCACTGAATTGCAATATCCTTGCGGCAAACAGGAGTATGATGCTGCTTTTTTGGTTCATACGGTCAACCTTACGCTGCAAACGGATGCAGTTCCCTTCCACGAAACGCAGGACGAATACGGCTTCCTGGTCCGGTTTGTCTTTCCGGTAAACCCGCAGGTCACCGTCCTCGCATGGTTGGCTGTAGGCACCCCACCGCAGCAGGCCGTCACCCGGCATACCAGTAAGGGTACAGGTAACGAAACCGCCGTATGCCTCACCTTCCGGCAATCCGTCACGGTTAGTATTCCGTTTGAATTGCAGGTCAAATTCTTCTACCGTGTATGTCTCGTGACATACGGACAGCTTCATCGCATAACGGTCATTCACCGTTCCGGGCTCTTTCCGTTTAAACAAGGCAGCAAACCAGTTCATAATCTCATTTCAAATTTAGGTGACACGAATCGCCGGCTTCCATTTCCCCGAAATGGATAAGCAGCGAGGTACAACTCTCTTTCACGGTCGAATGCACATGGAAATCCAGACATTGGGCTCCCTTGAACCGGATGGTTTCCTTCGGTGTCCCCAGCTTTCCCGAGGTGTTCATCACCTCCCCGCTTTTCAGGATGCGTGAATTGAACATCCATTCCAGCAATTCCTTCGAGGGAAATCCGGCTATGCTTACCTGCATCTGTCCCCCGGTGGTCTTTCCGACCGCTTGCCCGCATGGGGTCGTCGGCTTCCGGAAGTCATATTCATAACTCAACAGGTCGTAAGCCTGCACCTCATCATGTTCCGAGGGCTCGGCGGTCCAAAGTTTGATATACGATTGTGCACTCATAATATCCGTAATCTTTTATTCGTCCTCACTCATCAGATTAGTTTGCAGCATGGCAGTCAGGGTCCGTTCCGGATTCATGCGTGACTCCACGAACAATACTGTGTCCTGACTGTCCAGATGCTTGCGCGAATAGGCTCGCAGGTAGGCTTTGAATGCTTGTACCTTCGTGCGGTATTCGTCTAAGGGAAGTGCGAAGATGTCTTGCTCTCCCAATCGCTCCAGCCCGTATTTTCCCAATTCATCCTCAAATGATTTTTTTGACAAACCATTAGAAATGATATAAATAATTAATACCTTATACTGCGCCATATCTCTAATCAACTTAACTTAAGAATAAAAATACGTGTTATTATGAATCCTAAATACATACCTATCAAGATTAAGTAAAAAGGAAATATGTACACATTATACAATATATCCTTATTTAAAAACACTATAAAAAAACAGAGAAACATCACCAGTAAAAACATATAATTCAATCTTGATAAAGAACGGAAAATCCAACTATCATTCTTTGCTTGTTTCAATTTTTGATATGTATAAAAACTGGCAATAGCACCTAGTAATAAAAATGTGCGATACCAAACTCCTGTAAAAGTATATGGATACAATAAATTTAAAGAAATCAGAATCACGACAAACATATTACTTAAATCATTATATAATATACTATTTTTCATTCAGATTTTTTCTTTTGAAATATCGGTTCAACATGTTCTTTTCGCACAACATTAGTATTATCTTTAGGCAATACTAATGTTTTTGAATATAATTGTTCTATTATCCTAGCTATTTTGAATTTATTAATAATCGAAGGCTTTACAACTTTTTGTGGCTTAGGGTTAAAATAAAAATATTCACTTTTAAACTTTTGTTGTTCATTATATCTATAATTATGCTCAACAGAATGTTCTATAAAAGTATTTTTAACAGTATCTACAGAAGTTACTTGATAATAATCCTGTATTGCATAAGCTAATCCTGGCAAAAAATAATTACCTCCTCCATTCGAAAAATTATCAGGATTTGGCATTGCAATAGGTTCTCTCATCGTATAGTGCGTTTTAGGTATTTGGGTTTCAGACCATGGTCCTGGATAATGAGAATTTCCATTACCTACATTTTTGTAATATATAACAGCGGCAATATAACACAAACAACCACCAGCCCAAACAAATGGAAGTAAAATATCATCCGCAACTCCTATTCCTGTAACATCATCTACCATAATTGATAAAGACAAAGCAGAAGTTGCTTTTAGAACATTTTCAGGAGTAAACCATGAATCATCATATTGTTCTAAATGTGTGTTACAAATTTTAGAACTAGCTCTATATGCTTTAGGAGAAATATCTAATTTACATACATTATATGAATCATAGATAAGCGTAGTTTTATTAATACTAGTAGATACAGGGATATTTTCATAAAATGCATAACCGCAATTCTCAACATATCCTTCATATAAGTCACCAGAACTTAATAAATTGGTATATAAATCCAACGAAATAATATTTGATTCATTTCTTCCTTGCATAACTATTTCACCCACCGATTATCAAATTCAATACCATTCACGCTTACACTTTCAGGAGACAAAATCAAGGTAGTTGACAAGCCTTGTCCCAAAGATTCAATAACCCGTTTCAAGTTGACGCAATATGCATTCGTGAACGCCACCTCAAATATCACCCCGGACGTACCGGTCTTGAACAGCACCGCCCCGCTCTTTTTCATCCACGGTTTCACGGCCCATCCGTAGATGTTGTTCTTCACTGTTTGCGAAAGGGTTATCATGATGCGTCCGCCGCGCACTTCCCCTTCCGGCTGGTTCTTTATGCCATCGACAGGCTGGTGAAAACCGATTTTGAACTGTTCCACTGCATACTCGTCACCGTCAACACTGAATATGACATTCACATTGCTGTCCACTTGCGGAAAACTAAAGAGTCCCATAACATTGTTGTTTTTAAAATACCCACTGATTTTCAAATTCCTCCGACCCGAACGTCAGCTTCTGAGCCTGCACGGTCAGCTTGGTTGCGATATAGCTCTTCCCCTGCCGGATATAGCTGATTTCCATATCCACACAGGTCGCTTTCTCAAAAAGTATCTTTTCGAGCGTGGAACCCTGGTTGTCATGGACCACGATGGCTCCGTTCTGATACTTGCGGGCATCCAGCATCCACTGGATCATGTCACGGTTGGGAAGATGGGGGTAAGTCACATAGAACGTACCGCCTTTCACTTCGGTCTGGGCCTGTCCTTTGATGTCTATCCCCTGGGCGAACCCGAACTCACAGCCGATAAGCTGGTAACTGTCCTTATACATATCGACCAGTGAGGAAGCGGCAAGATTGCCGATCTTTAAGAATACTGTATATCCAAACATACTGTACTTGATTATTGGTGAATATTCCAGGTTAATTCATTCTGTTCGTCCAGACCCACCTCCAGATTTTTTCCTTTGCACAGCTCTTCATTGATGATAAGCCGCGAAATCGGTCTGCGCAGGTAGTTGCGGATAACCCCGGCAACCTGGCGGGCGCCGTATTTGGGAGTGAATCCTTTGTGGGCTAGCATTTTACGGGCATCGTCACTGATGGTGATACCGATACCTTGCTTGTCCAGCAGTTTCCTGACACTGTTGAACTGTATATCGAATATCTTCAACAGGATGTCTTCACGGATAGGAGAGAACGGGACGATTTCCGACAGACGCGCCAGGAACTCCGGACGGAAATACTGCCCCATCACCTCCATGATCTGGGTGGTAGCCGGCACATTGCCCGATTCCAACTGCTTCGTCAGCCATTCGCTGCCCACATTGGAAGTGAATAGCACGATGGAGTTGGAGAAGTCCCCTTCCTTGCCCAGACGGTCATGCAGTTTCCCTTCATCCATGATTTGCAGGAAAATATCATAGACGGACGGATGCGCTTTCTCTATCTCGTCAAAGAGGACCACCGCGTAGGGTTGCTGGCGGATTTTATTCACCAGCATACCGCCCTCCTCATAGCCCACGTATCCCGGAGGCGCCCCGTAAAGCAGGGCGGCGGAGTGCTCCTCCTTGAATTCGGACATATCAAAACGAATCATGGACTTTTCATCGTTGAACAGCGCCTCCGCCAGTGCCTTGGCAAGTTCGGTCTTGCCGGTACCGGTAGGTCCCAGCAGGAAGAAGGAGCCGATGGGCTGGCCCGGCTTGTTCATACCGCTGCGGGATTCAAGAATGGCATCGGTCAGCGTTTTCAGCGCCTGGTCTTGACCGACAACCCGACGGCGCAGGTAGTCTTCCATATTGAGCAGGCGTTCCTTCTCTTGCGATTGTATCTTGCCGATAGGAATGCCCGTCTTGCTGGCGACAACGGCGACAACCTCATAAATTCCTACCTCCTCTATGCTCTTTTCCGCAAATGACAGGATGGCGGCCAGTGCGCTCCGCAGGTAAGCCGCCAGCTCTTCATACTCCTGCAATTCATGGATATCCGCCTCATCGGAAACCACGCCCAAAAGGATGGGGCTTAATTTGTTGTGCATCAGGAAAAGCAGCGTTTTCAGCTCTTCCGCCTTTTCTTGAGGAGTTTTTTCCTCCTTTTCTATCTCGTCCAGTCGGGCAAGCAAGGCTTCCGTATCCTTCCTTCCTGTTTCATTGACCATCTTGATGGCCGAAAGTGTCATGTCCAGCAGGCCGATGGCGGAGTCGGGCAAACGGCGGTCTTTCACATACCGCTTGGCAAGGCGCACGCATTCCGCCACGGCATCGTCGCTGATTCCCACCCGGTGGTACTCCACGTATGATTGCCGGACGGAATGCAGCATCTGTATGGCGGACTTCAAATCCGGCTCATTGACCTGCACCACCTCAAAACGGCGGTTGAACGCATGGTCAGGCTCTATAATCTTACGGTATTCGTCAATGGTGGTGGCGCCGATAACGGTCAGGTCGCCGTGCGACAATTCGGGCTTCAGCACATTGCCGGCACCGGAATTGCCCTGCCGGCTGTCCAGCAGGATATGAATCTCGTCAATGAACAGGATGGCGTTGTCAATGCCGCGCAACTCTTTCACGATGTTTTTCAAACGGTCCTCTATCTCCCCCTTGTAGGTGGCGCCTGCTATGAGCGAGGCATTGTCAAGCTCAAACACACGGGCTCCCTCCAGGAACGAAGGCACCTTATGGTTGACTATGTTCCATGCAAGCCCGTACACTAGGGCTGTTTTCCCCACCCCGGCATCACCGACAATCAGCACGTTCGATTTGCTGCGGCTGCCCAGCACCTCCATGACCATGCGGTTCTCCCGGTCACGGTTGATGGTCGGGTAAAGTCTGTCTGCCGCGGTGGCGGTAAGGTCCACGCAATACTTGGCGAGAAAGGAAGTGGAAGAGGAAACGGAGCTTTGAATGAAACTCTCCGGCACGTTGCCGGAGACTCCCGCCGGTTCGTTGCCTGTATATATGGAATGGATATCTTTCTCCAGGATAGGGAAAGACCTGAGCTGGTCACTGGAAAAGGCGATGCCCGGTTTCGTCAGTGCCAGCAACACGCAGATGGGATTGATGTCAAACAGCCCCATCTGTATCCGAGCGTCGTCGGCTGCACGGAAAACGGCGTCGATCTTCTCCGACGGCTTGATTTCGGCAAACCGGGTGGATTTCGGACATTGTTCAATATGGACATCCGCCCATTCCTCCAGATACCCCAAATCCTTACCTATACTTATTATAAAATCTCTTAGCCCTACATCTTTATGAAGTAGAGCTTTCAACAAATGCGAGGGAGTGTAACACTCGTTCGCATTTTCACGAGCCACTGCAAGTGCTATGTTAAGCGCAATTTTTACAGAATCATCAAGATTAATGAAACCAACTCCTGTATCCATAATCAATAAGATTTAAAAATTGCGCAGGAGAACATTGCAAATATAAGGCAAAAAAATAAGTCCGCCACTTTTCAGGGCAGATTTTTTTATGTTAACGAACATAATTTTTGAAAAAACCAAAAAATATCGCAAAAAATTTCCCGAAAAACTTTTGTAATTTTCAGAAAGCTCCATATATTAGCCCCCGGAAATTGAAAGCCAAAGGCGGGGAGGCGCCGAACCGCCGGTAGCCGGAAATTCCGTAATCAACTTTTTTACAAACTTTAAAACTTTGAGAATATGGCATTTAAAGCGTCATTTAAGTTTTCAGACTCAAGAGAGTTTGATGTATTGAGATGGGATGTCAAGTTCAATCGCGATGTGGATCCCAAAGGCCGTCCGGCATCTGACATCTATGGTGGTAAAATCTATGTGGAGGTCGAATCTACTCCGGACACCATTGTGTTGGACAAGATGTTCAAACAGTATCAGCCCGTAAACGGAAGCATCGTCTTCAAGAAAGCGGATGAGGATGCCAAGATGAAGGAACTGGTATTTGAGAACGGTTACGTGGTGGAATACGAGGAGGCACTGAATGTGGCCAACCCCTATCCGATGACAATCAAGTTCGCCATTTCCGCACAGACAGTGAAGATGGACGAGGCTACATTTGTACAGGATTGGCCGGAAAACAACTAACGGTTGTTTTCTAATCAAAGTTTTTAAGGTGCCGGAATATACCAATTCCGGTTATTTCGGCACCAAAAAACATACCGACTGGTCGGATTGATTAATTAATTTTCATAGCAAAAGATAGTATGGGAGCAAGTTTTCTGAATTTGGTAACTACCAAGGTGACAGTGAAAGGAGAGGAACAGAAGTTCGTTTCACTGCGGCTTCATCAGCGGTTTAACCGGCATCACGCCTTTACTGTAATTGTGAATTACCTCTCGCCCGGCAATACGTTCAAGCAGACACCTGAAAAATTCATCAATTACGTCGGGGAGACTGTCAGCATCTCGTTCGCCCACAAGCAGACGGGCGAAAGTTATGACTTCGAAGGGGTTGTCACACAGGTGGAAATGGTCGGAAGCATGGGTGAGGCGGGCGGAGTGGCCATTCACGGAGCAAGCCCCACGATATTGTATGAGAACAACGGGACGCTCGACTCGTGGATGGACCAGACCCTCTCCGCCATCATAAAGGAGGCGACACAGGAATACGGGAAGGTCCCGCTGGCTTCCAATCCCAAATACTCCGCCAAAATCCCCTACATGGCGCAGTACAACGAGAGCGTCTTCGACTTTATGAACCGGCTCTCCGCCCAATACGGCGAGTGGTTCTATTACGACGGGAAAAAAGTCTATTTCGGCAAACCCGACAAGGACAACACGGAAAAAATCATGTACGATGTGGACCTGGAGGAGGTACGTCTGGTGGCAAATCTGGTGCCGGGCAAATCTGCAAGATACGATTATGTAGCGCAGGAGAACAAACAACATAATGCAGACACGCCCGCCAAACCCGATGGCATGAATGACCTCCAGTCCATTGCGCATGACTGTTCCGAAAAGGCGTATGGGGCCAAGACGACTGCCGCCGCCAATCCGCACATCGCCGACAAGGCGGGGCTGGACGGGCAGATGAAGGTCCTCAAAAATGAGTCCGGCGCCAATTTGTTGAACATAAGGGGCATAGGAAAGACATGCCGGATCCGGATAGGCGAAGTCATTGAGGTCTCTTTCCCCGGTGACATGAACCTGCCGCCTCTGGGAAAATTCCGCATCACCGAAATCACGCACGAGGTGCGCCGTGACGGGCATTATGCCAACACGTTTGCCGGGATTCCTGACGGAACGGTAAACATCCCTGTTCCCGACGCAAAACTCCCGCTGGCATTGCCCGAACTTGCGACGGTGAAGAAAAATGACGACGAAAAGGAACAGGGACGGGTAAAAGTGAGTTTCGACTGGCAGAAAAACGGGAAAACAACCAACTGGATCAGGGTGCAGAGCCCCAATGCGGGAGTAAGCGACGCCGTATCCAAAAACCGCGGATGGGTGTTTGTTCCCGAAGTCGGTGACCAGGTCATGGTGGGGTACGAACACGGCAATCCGGACCGCCCCTATGTGACCGGAGCCATGTTCCATTCCGCTTCAGGAAAGGGAGGGGACAAGAACAACAAGACCAAAAGCATTATCACGCGCAGCGGAAGCGCCATCGTTTTCGATGATGAAACGGGAAGCATTGTCATCACCGACCAGACGGGAAAACAACTGATCCTGCTGGACGGGAAGGACGCCATTACGATTATGGCGAAAAAGAGCGTAGTCATCACCAACGAGGACAAGTCCGTTATCGTAATGGACGAAAAGTCCATCGGTATGCAGGCGGAAACGATTTCCATCGAAGGAAAGAAAAACATTACATTGGTCTCGGGCAATGAAAGTATGGTATTCAGCAGCGAAAAAAACATCATCAACGGCAGCGCCACCAATATCAAACTGGAGGCGGCCAAGGAATATGACTTGAATACACAGACCGGAACCATGAAAGGCACGAACCTCACCGTGGAGGGAACGGCAAACATGACCGTAACGGGAGGCATTGTGAAAATTAATTCATAAACGGATTGGATATGGGAGCATCAGCATCTGTAATACAGGAATACTACAAGGCGGTCGATTACTGGGCGGACATAGCCGGAAAGAAAGACTGGAAACTGGCGATATGGATTGTCGGAAGGAACGATGTGGACCTGGTGGACAAGTTCCTGGAGATAGAGCGTTCCCCTGTAGGACAGTTCGATGACATATTTTTCCGTTTCGACACGCCCTACAGAGGCGATGACGACGAATATGCCGCACAGCTCTGGCAGGAGTATGCCGGATGGTTTGAGGAGCAGGCGGAAGAGAAGGATGACATGCTCAAGGCGTTGCGGCACGACGGGCTGCTCAAGACGGAGTACCGCCCCGACACGTCGGTCGAACCTACGTCGGCAAACCTGTGGAAGGAGATGTTGCGCTTCAAGGAGTGCATATCCCGTTTGGAGAATGCCTTCTTCTGCATCTATTTTCCTCCGGAACAATCCGGGGATTTTCCCCGGACGGAATGGTTCGGACAGGTACTGAAAGAGGGTGTCCCGCAGGGCATCCGTCTGACAACCATTGATTTGAAAAAGAACAGGAGTGTCGCTTTGGACGAGTCGCCGGAGGTGGTCCACATACGCCCACGCTTTGACATGGCGGCGGCATTGCATAACCGGATGGCACGGGCGGATGCCGGCAACGACTTGATTGCGCCCGAGAACCGGTTCAAACAGCAGGTGACGGCGGTCATGGACTGCACGCGGAAACAGGATTTGAAACCGCTGGAAAAGGAAATAAGGAAGCTCCTGGATATCGCCGGGGAACTGAAGGATGCGAATATTCGGATATCCGCTCTCTTCATCGCTTCCGAAGCCTGCTATGCTATCCGTGAATACAAAAGCAGCATGAAATACAGCGACAAGACCATCCGCGAGGCGGAAAAGGCGATGAAGGATGGCGAGGCGGCGGGATACAGCTACTGGAAGATGGCTGTTTCCATGAAGGCGGCAATCCTGACGGCCGAAAAAAAACGCGAAGAGGCGGTGGCTTTATACGAGGGGATAGCCGGGAAAGCTGTCGAACGGAAGGACCCCTATTATGTCATGGAGGGTTACCGGATGTGCGGCTTCCTGCGGTACGAGGAGGGAAAGCTGGAACAGGCGTTCGAATATTTCCTGCTGGCATTGGCGGGAGGAAGCTATCTTTCCGAAGACATCAGACGGAGCTCCACCTTCACCTACGCGGCACACCTGGCGCTCCATACGGGCAGGCAGGTGCGTGCGCCGATTGACATCGAGGTGCTGGAACGCCAGCTTCACGAATGGCTGGGCGAGGACTGGAAGGAACTGGTGGAGAACCCCTCCATGCGGCAGGCAAAAGCCAGAAGAAAAGGAGGTATTTTCAACTGAAAGAGAATTTAATCAACATATAGTTTAAACTTAAATATCGAATTTATGGATCTTGGAAATTACGGAATCGGCGGAAACGAAGTGAAGATTGACGCCTCCGAAGGCATTGCGGAAATTCCACAAAACCGGACATTATTGGTGGAGCAGTTGACTAAAGACGAACCGGTGGCTCCCGAAGTGATCACGGGGCTGACCAATATCGACCAGGTCTTCGCGCATTTCTTACCGGAGATAGATATTGAGTTCACCGATGCGGAAGGTGCTCCCGTGGAGGAAAACTTCCGTTTTCACAATGTGGGGGACTTTTCTGTCAAGAAAATGACGGAGCAAAGTCATTTCCTGTCAGGCCTGAATACGGAAAAGCAGTTCGCTGACAGAATGGAGAAGTCGTTGCGCTCCAACAAGGTGCTGCAACGGGTATTGGAGAATCCGGCGACACGCGAGGCATTCGTTAATTCGCTTTCTGCCATGCTGGACGATTTAAAGAAAAACGAGAAGTCTAACCCTGCAAATGAATGACAACAGCTATGAGTGAACAGAACACACACAGGGAGGCAGCCGTACAACAACAGGCTGCGGCACAGCCCAGAAACCTGAACGCGGAGCTACAGGTCCTGGCTAAGTTTGGTGGTTTCAATGTCCTGGAGTCCTCTGTGGACGGCATACAGAACCTGAACCCGGAGCGCAAGGCGCGCCGTAACATTTTCCTTACAGACCCCGAACGGGCGCCTGAGCGCAAGGAGCTGGAGAAACGGCTCGAAATGTGGGTGGACATGCTGCAAGGCAACAAGTCCATCAGCGAAATGATTGAACTGTGCCAGAAGAAATCGGCGGCCGTTTCCGATCTGCTTTCCCAAAACCAGCTGAAGGCGGTGGAAGAGGTGAAACAATTGGAGAAGTCATACCGTACGGTCATGCTTTTCTACAAGAATACGGATTCCGACAAGATTAAGAACATTTCCATCGTCAATGCTTCCATGGAGCAGCTCACCGACCTGGACAACTCTTTCTTCATCGATGCCATTGCGGACGAGCTGCGTGCCAACTACGACCGTCTGGACCTGCGCACCAACTATTCCTTGCTGGTCATCCCCGGCTACCTGGGTTCCAACAAGGTGATTGAGAAATGGGCGAAGATAGCGCATGACAACAAGGTGATGATTTATACCGACTTCGCCGACCTTGAAAAGCCGGACGATGTCATCGAAATGTTCTTCGACTCCAACCTGTCGGGAGGCGATGTGTACAAGTCCAACGTATGTATGGCCTGCAACTACCTGGTCGGACGTGGACGTTATGCCGAACTGGGCGAAACGGAGGACTTGCTGATTCCGCCTTCCGCGGCACTGGCGGGCAGCGTGTACAAGACGGTGATGGCACAGGTCACCGCCGGCAAGAAATACGGTTCCATGAGTGAGGTGGACGGAGTGGCTTTCAACCTGAAGAAGAGCGAGATTTCCGAACTGGAGAAGATTGGTCTGATTCCCATGGTGAAGGAATACGGCAAGGTGATGGCGTTTTCGGCCAAGACATTGTTCAACGGCGATAACCTGGGCTTGCAGACCTATTCGGTGGTACGCGTGTTCGATTGGGTGACCAAGGTATTGATGGACTTCCTCAACCGGCGCGCTTTCGAGAACTGGAACAGCAAGGCAGAGAGGGATTTGCGTGGACAAATCAGCAAGTTCCTGGACAGCATTCAGGGTCCCGGACGCCTGATTGAAAAATTCAAGATTCTCCGCTTCGAGCGTGACCCGAAACAGAAAGACCGCATTTTCCTCGACATTCACCTGACTCCTTACTTCCCGGCAAAGAGTTTTGTCATCAAGCTGGAAGGCACCAAGGGGGATGACGAGAATGACTGGAACAGCGATTATGCACAGGATGCATAGGCAATCCCTTTTCTGAAACAGCCGGAGAACTCCGGTTAACCTCTCCGGCTGTTTCCTTTCTTTACTTTTCTAAACCGTTCTCACTATGTCAGATGTGTTGAAAAATATAGCTGATGCCGTTGACAACAACAGCACCAGACGGGGATTCTCCGACCTTTTCGCCGACTCAAAGGCTGCCCTGGACAAGCTCCAGGCGGGACTGGGCGGACTGCTCCCATCCATGCCGGGCATGCCCGTAGCCAAGTTCGGCGACCTTGCCATAGGGATAGACATGCACCCTACGGTCACACCGCCGTCACCCGTCATGCCCGTGCCGCATGTGGGGAAAGTATATGACCTCATGGCGGACATCATGGCAGGCATCGCCGCCGCCATGCCGCCCGTCACCGAAGGGGTGGCGGGAGTGGCGTGCAGCATTCTCAAGGGGATGGCGCCCACGGTGAAGGTGCATAACCAGTGGATTGCGCAAGCGGGCATAGGCATCGTGCACCTGCCCGCATTCGTCCTGCACCCGGCACCGCTGGTCAGCGGCATGTCCGAGTCGGAGATGTGGATGGGCAGCGCGACCGTGCTGGCGGACGGTGCCCCCTGCTCCACGCTGACACATCCGGCGCTCTCCTGCAACCTGGTCGGCATCCCGACCATTCCCCGCAAGGGAAAGCCCAAGAAAGTGAGCAAGGCGTTGCTGGCACCCACATCCATGCTCTCCACCATCACCTCCGTAGGCAAGCCGGTGCTCGTGGGCGGGCCGCCCACCATCGACATGTTCGCGCTGGCAATGAAGTTCGGACTCAAGGGGCTGGGAAAAATGTGGAAGAAACTGGGCGACAAGTTCCAGGACTTGATTGACAGACTGAGAAAGAAAGGAAAGAACCGGCTGGCGGACATTCTCCAGCCCATCAAATGCAAGACATTCGGTGAGCCGGTCGATGCGGCAACAGGCAGGGTGTACCACACCAACGTGGATTTCGAGCTGCCCGGCCCCATCCCCATCGTTTGGGAACGCACCTATTACAGCGATGCCGCCGTGGACGGCCCGTTGGGCTACAACTGGCACCACAGTTACAACCTGGGCATCCGGCGGCTGGAAGAAGAGGCTTTCCTCTTCCGCCATGCCGACGGACGGGAGTCCTTCCTGCCCGTGCTGGAACTGGGGGATTCCTATTTTGACCGCAAGGAACAATTGCTCTGGACGCTTGACGGGCAGGGTTATCTGCTGACCGACATCCGGGGACTTCAATACAGGTTCGACGGACCGGAGAACCGCTTCGGCTACCGCATGGTGTCGGGCATATCCACCAAAGACGGGTTCCGCATCCGTTTCGAATACGCTTCGGCTGGAAAACTGGCGGGAATCGTATCTTCTCGGGGGGAGCGCCTGAAAGTGGAAACCGACGAACTGGGACGGGTATGCTGTGTGTCCATGAAGCAGGACGGTGAGGAAACCAGGCTTGTCCGCTATCGTTATGACGACCGGGGCGACATGGTGGAGACCACCGACGCGCTGGATGTCAGCAAGCATTTCGTCTATACCGACGGGCATCTGCTGGTACAGCTGACCAATCAGGGAGGCATGTCCTTCCATTGGGAATACGAGGGCAAAGGTGAGAACGCCCGTTGTGTGCATACATGGGGGGACGGCGGCGTCATGGAGTACTTCATCCGTTACGGCAAAGGCTACACCCATATCCGTAACGGGGAGGGTGCCGAAACCGAATACCATTACGGGGAGGACAAGCTCATCTACAAGATAGTGGATGCCAATGGGGGAATCACACGCCAGCAGTACAACGGATACCAGGAACTGGAGGTCACGGTCAACCCCGAAGGCTATACCCGCAAGACTTCCTACAACGAGTCCGGCCAACCCGTCCGGATAACGGACGAGAACGGCGAGGATACGTTCCTGAGCTACGACGGAAACCGCAACCTCGTCCTGCTCTGTACGCCGGGAGGGAAACAGCTCTCCTGGGATTACGACGGGATGGACCGTGTCGTCAGCCGCACCACGATTAGCGGGGAGACTGTGAAATACACTTACGAGGGAGGCGTATTGCATACCATTACCGATGGGCAGGGACGCGTCTATACCCTCACCTTCAACGACCGCTACGACCTCGAACTGTTGCGGTTCCCCAACGGCCTGTTCCGCAGGTGGGAATACGACGGCAGGGGCAGGCTCATACAGGCGGTGGATGTCAAAGGCAATGCCACTAGGTATGCCTACGACCGGGCGGACAACCTGATACGGCTGGAGGAACCGGACGGCAACGTGCACCGGTTCGAGTACGACGCCATGGGGAACATGGTACATGCTGCAGACAACATCCGTGAGGTGAAGTTCACCTATGGGGCATTGGGGGTATTGAAAAGCCGTGAGCAGGAACGCCACCGGATTACATTCGGTTACAACAGCGAGTTGCAGCTCCGGCGTATCGGAAACGAGGCGGGCGACAACTATTTCTTCGAGCTGGACGGGCAGGGACAGGTAGTTACGGAAATCGGTTTCGACGGGTTGCGACGCGAGTATGAGCGCGACGGTGCAGGACGTGTCACACGGGTAAACCGTCCCGGGGACAAATGGACGGAATACCTGTATGACGGGCTGGACAACATCCTGAAGGAAGAACAGTACGACGGCGAGGTATCTCTTTACACGTATGACAAGGACGGTATGCTTGTCAAGGCGGAAAACAGCGAGAACCTGCTGGAGTTCACCCGTGACAGGAAGACAGGACAGATTATTGAGGAGAAACAGGGAGAATATACCGTCAACCGCACGTACGACAGCGAGGGCAACTGTACCCGCATCACCAGCAGTCTGGGAGCGGACATCCGCCATACGTACGACCGGGAAGGCAACTTGCAGACCATGCAGGCGGGCGAAAGCTGGCAGGCGTCATGGGTACGTGACAATACCGGGCTGGAGGTGCAGCGCACCTTTTCCGGTGGTGTGACTGTCAGGACGGAACGCGACTGCTTCGGCAGGGAGGTACGCAAGTCGGTACAGTCGGGCGGCATAGAGCGAGGCGCCTACCGCTACCAATGGGGCATCGCCAACCGCCTGCTCTCCAAGGAGAACGAGCTGACAGGTACCGTCACACGGTACGACTACGACCGTTTCGACTTCCTTATCCGGCAGGAGACCATACAAGGTTCGGAAACGGATGTGATTTACCGTACACCGGACTTCGTGGGCAACCTCTTTGAGACACCGGACAAGAAAGACCGCAAATACGGTGCCGGAGGAAAACTGTTGGAAGACCCGGATTGTTTCTATCATTACGATGACGAGGGGAACCTCATTTTCCGTGAGTTCAAGCAGTTGCAGGAAACGGGCGTAAGGTTCGACCGCAAACGCATGGAGAAGGAACGGGGCATCCATTTTCTGGCAACGGGGACGGGATGGCTGTACGAGTGGAGTTCCAGTGGGATGCTGAAGAAAGTTATACGTCCGGACGGAAGACCAGTGGAGTTCCGGTACGATGCGTTGGGACGGCGGACGGCAAAACAATACTTCGGGAAGATTACACGTTGGGTATGGGACGGCAATGTGCCTATCCATGAGTGGAGCTACAAAGTCACCGATATGCAATCGAATGAGGAGGAAGGTTCTCTACCCAAAGAACCGACAGAGGATATTACCACCTGGGTATTCGAGGCTGGCACGTTTGTACCTACAGCGAAGATGCAGGACGGCAAACAATACTCCATTGTGTCCGACTATTTGGGTACACCTATTCAGATGTACAATGAACAGGGGGATAAAACTTGGGATTGTACATTGGATATTTATGGAAAAGTACTTACGGTTAATAAAGGCTCTGAATTTGATTGTCCTTTTAGGTTTCAAGGACAATATACGGATGAAGAAACGGGATTATATTATAATAGATTTAGGTATTATGACAGTTCTATAGGGAATTATATTAGTCAAGATCCGATAGGATTGGCTGGTAACAATCCTACAGTATATGGATATATAAGTGACTCTAATAATTGGTTGGACATATACGGTTTAACCCGACTTCCTAGAAAAAATGGTAGTTGGTCAGGAAAAGCAGGAGATAGTATCTGGAATTCAACAAATCCTAAAGTTATAGCTATCACTGGTGGAGAAGGGATTGTTTTTCAAAATGGATACCCTAATTTTGATAAATGGTCAAAAGGTAATATGGATTTTGATAATTTAACAGGAACAAATAAAGATTTCGAATTAGTCTATGAACGTTTGAAAAACGACATGAATCTAAAATCAAAAGCAGAAGCTAAAAGATTTTTACAACAAAATGGATTAACTCCCCATCACCATGAAAATATGAAAACAATACAATTAATACCTACTGATCTCAATGCAAACATTCCGCATGAAGGAGGAGCTTCAAGGATAAGAAACAAACATTAATAATATATAATTTATACAAATATTAGAAATATGGATATAATAAAATACATAAAGGAAATTTCAATAGTAAAAAAGATTATAATTTGTTCATCAAATCAATCTGTATGTCAAAAAGAAATCCTCAAGATTGAACAATATTTGTCGCACAAAGTACCATATGAAACAACTGCCGTTTTAAAAAAATACCAAGGGTGTTCTTTTGAAGATAATGTTAGTTTTAAAGTGACTAATAGAATCCCAATTTTAGGTGATTCTAAACTTCTTGATTTTGGAATTTTTCTTACACTATCTGAAAGTCATTATCAAATTCGTGAGATACTTATTAATAACGAAGATTTGTTTCAAAAGCGTTTTATTCCTATTATCGAAGCGACTCCAGGTGATTATATTGCACAAGATATAATCACGATGGAGATATATTTTATCAGCCATGACTTCGACTCCCAAAAAGAAAGCGGGAAGTATAAAATTGCAAAATCATTAACCGATTTTTTATTAAACCTCAGTATTTCGTCTGATAATAACAGTCATAATATAAAATCATCAAATATTATTAATGTTTCTTATTCAAATGATTTATTGGAAATGATGGCTAATTACAAAAAGAATAATTCTTAAAACTTATGGGGTAAATCATATCTATAAAAGAGTAGAACTATAGTAAGAATGATATTCTGTTAGAAGATAGAAAAAACGAAATTTTCTACAGATGCAATGACTCTTAAGTATTCAAGAAAGTACATTCTTTGGTTACAATAACTGAAGACTTCTCATACGAGAATCTTATAAATGGCAGGAAACAGCCTGAACGGGCAATGGTTTCGGCTGTAGAACTGCCTGTCACATCTGCTCCATCTATCCAATCCTAGATAGCATGTGAATGTACTCTTGTGCAGTTTGACTTCGTCTATCTTAGGAATATTCCTGTTTATCAGCCGTTTTTTTACCACCTGATGGAAGAAACCGTATGGCAAGCATGATATGGGTAAATAAATCGGGGATTATCAATTCGCTTTTCTGTTTAGGCTTTCATACCAAACCTCGCAGGAAATCGGGAGTTGGATTCAGCATTAAAGTAATCTTTTCCCCTTTCCGCTTCAACTGGAACACGAAAACTGTCCGCATGGTACATTCTCCTTCAAAATCCATAATTCCTTTTTTCTTCTTAACATAAAGATACAATGTTTTTCTGAGAGATATTCTACATCAATCAGCTTCCGTTAGTACCCTTTGATATTTTTTTTGAAAATAACCAAGGATAGGTTTTCATTTTTTGATTTTAACTTATATATTTGCAAAAACAAACCGACCAATCGGTTTAAACAAGAATGGAATTTATATTAGATACGTTAGATCATATAGTTAATGTCGTTAAATTCAACGACATTAAACGAAAGGCAATCCAATTCACTAATATATTAACTTTAAGAAAGTGTAAACTCTAATTAAATATTAATCTTTAATTGAAAAGCATTATGAAGAAAAAGATGTTCAAATTTATTTCATGCATAGCCATTTTATTTATGGTTTCATGCTCTGGAGATGATTTACTTTTCTCCTATGAAGATGATGTTACCACAAGGGGACTTTCGGGTAGAGCTTCATTGACTTATCCTATGAGTAGCTTTATTAGCAATGTGTCGTTGAGTTTAACAGACCAAGGTTCTGTCAATTCCATTCTTGAGGAATTACAAAGTAATCCTTTAGGCAAAGGATACAGATGTGTTTTCAAGAAACTGACAACTAAAAAGGTATCAAAAATATCCCGAGGCGATACAGGCACAGCACCAGCTTCGTACAATGCAAAAACGAATGAGGTATTGTTGAAAACAGGCTCAACAATCGCAACGAATTCAATACAGGAGGAGTTTATACATGCCGCACAAGATAGAGTATATTTCAATGGAATTCTTCAATATGCAGGTAAAGAAGGAACTCCAAACATAGAATTTGAAGCAAAGATTATTCAAGAACTTATATATTGCGCTAATGGATATGGATTTGGTGGCTTAGGAGCAGGACCGACACATGCTGATGATTATACAAGATGGATTATGTTGTTATGTGAAGATGGTTTTCTTGATGAAAAATTTCCTTCTCTATCAGATGTGTTATCTACTAAATATGCTGGATATGGTTATTACAACTATATGGAGTTTTTTAAAGTTAAAGATCCTGGCTATAATAAAGGTATCATTTATAGTATGCAACCTTCGCTACTTGATTATATAAATAATAATTACGGTATTTAAAAAAGATATTATGAAGACATTAAGTTTTTTCATTTCAGTAATTGTCGCATTATTTGTTTTTACAAATAATATTTGTGCACAAAACGAAGTTAAAGTTTCCAATGGCAAATCTTATGTATATGATTATAAGAACCAGAAGATTTATCGTCAAACTTTGAATAGAAGTTTTCAGCAAGATAAAATACTGGACAATTTTGTAGCCAAACAAACGACACCAGTCAATAACTTATACATAGAAGTATTATCACCGGCAAGATTGGAAGAATTGAAATCTGAAAAGATAGCCACTACATTTATTTGTGATTCGTACGGAAAAGTAAAATCTGTAGAGTTCCTATTTTTCAAAGAACCTTTTTTGTCTGTTGATGAAATAGAAAGATTAGAAGAAGCTTTTTTGAATTACACATTTGATTTGAAAGTATATGGAGATAAGCAGGATTCAAATCTTTATAAATTTGCAATTGCTTGCTTTTTTAGTAAACTTTAAATAGGAAAGGGATAGAATATACTTCAAACTGTCCAAGAACTCTTATCGAACACATAGCATAGTATGTATAAACAGAATATGAGTTTTTGGACAGTTTACTATCCTTATAAGAAATATACACCAAGATTGTAAAAGCATTACCCCACATCACTTAGCTCATGGTCCAAATCAAACCTCAACACATAAAAAACACCATTATGCACATAACCAAAACACCTGTCCCGCTGAGTGATCCTGAACTTCTTAATGCCTTTCTTCCATTGCTCATCTGAAAAATAACGCTTGCTTTTCTTACTTTTATTATACGGTTTATAATCCAACCCTTTGTCCGTTGCAATGGCATTCCAATCCAATTCTTCAAATTTGCGGAATGAATCAATAAACTCGTTTTGGTTCTCATTGTCAATAAGGGAAAATCCATGAGTGTCATCAACAAGGCTGAAATCAAGTTTCCCTCCACTGCAACGAGTCGTGATATACTTCTCGAGAGGCAATTCCCCCCTTTCAAACAAGATGGAATACAACTGATTCCCCTTCCATATATTCCCCACCGAAATAACAACTTCGTCTTTAGTTACAACAACCGGATGCTTCTCATACAAGGAGCGTACAAACGACAGAAGACAGACCGCACGAGCGGTGGCTCCGGCAACGGAACTGCCGGACACATCTGTTTCATTTGCCAGATAATGTGCATTCGAATCCTGCTGGGGTGCATCGTCCCAAAACGGATTACAGATGGCACGTGCCAATGTACTCTTGTACCGTTTCGCTTCGTCTATGATACGGGCTTCCGGCACTGTCGGCAAATCATTGATAATTCTAAAACATAAGCCTAATAATCATAACTTTTTTAAAACCGGGTTTGTTGCTTCCGTTTTTTAAATTACCTTTGTAGTTACTTAGTTATAATTGAAACAGATTCAATGATTAATAGCATATTATTAACTGATTTTACAGGCTTTGCAAATACCCGGTTTGATTTCACCAAAGGGATAAACGTCCTTATTGGCAAGAATGGTACGGGCAAGACGCACGTTCTCAAATGCTTGGCGGCAACTTTGCAGGCACGCCATGACTTCCTCGGCAAGAACTCAGCTTCCAAGGAACAGTTTGAGTATATCTTGGCGGAAGACATGATATTTTATTTCAAGCCGGATGTCATAGGCAACTTGGTCAACAAGGGAGTGCCTTCAGGCAGGGCAAACATTACAGTCACGATAGACGACAAACCGTTGCAATACAGCTTTTCATCCGCTTCCAAAACAACTGTAAAATTAGAAACGGACGAAAAGTGGGACGATCGCCACTTTATCTATATTCCCCCACGTGAGATGTTCTCTTTATTCGAAGGCTTTATCGGTTTGAGCAGTAAACGTGAAATCTCATTTGACCAAACGTATATCAATCTGGCGCACGCGTTGTCACTCCCCATATTGCGTGAGTCGGAAGACAATCCGTTGAAACCGGCTATCGAGTTGCTGGAGCAAGAATTGCAGTTCAAGGTTTTGCAGATGAACGGACGTTTCTATATACAGACAGAAAAAGGGAACATGGAAGCGCACCTGGTAGCCGAAGGACTCCGCAAGCTGGCTTCCATCTTGTACCTCATACTGAATGGGGAAATCAATGCAGACACCATCCTGTTCTGGGACGAGCCCGAAGCCAACTTGAATCCGGCTCTTGTGAAAGTCGTGGCAAAGTTTATCCGTGTGCTTCAGGAATGCGGCTTGCAGATTTTCGTCGCCACTCACGACTACCTGCTTACACACACTCTTTCTCTCTATTCCGAATATAAGGAACACACGAACATATCCGTCAAATTCTTCGGCTTGAAAAAAGAAGATAAGGGAATCATTGTGGAAGAAAGCGAAACTTTGGCAGGCATACGGAACAATCCGATATTGGAGGAATATGCGGCTTTTTACGATTTGGAACAGCAATTCATCAACCAATATGAGTAATTTTCAAGAAAGCGGCATAAACTTCAAGTTTCAGTCCCCCCAATGGACTGTTGTCAAGTATGACGAGCATTTGGCACACAAAAAGGTAAGCAATGCCTTACAGCCTACCAAAGCGGTGGATTTTTTGGGTATTCATGATAACGGACAGCTGTTTTTGATTGAAGTGAAGAATTACAGAGGTCACACACATGATGAGGAGACCCGGAATGTGCTTCAGGCAAAAGGCGATGAGTTGATGCGCAGGATTGCCGTCAAAGTAAGGGACACGATTGCCACAGTTACCGGTTCTGCCCGTTTTTCCACAAATGATGAAGCATTTTTTACCCAAGTCAACCAATTGTTGGTTGATGACCGGAAGAAAATAGTCATCATTGCCTGCATAGAACTGGATGCGACAGACGACAAAGAGCGCAAAGCCCAAATGAGCGTATGGATGCAGAAGTTGAAACAGAAACTGTCATGGCTCCATGCAGTTAAAATCTCCATCAATCCGGTTGACAACATTACCGCTCTCCTGCCCGATACGGAAGTCTCATTCATATAAATACCTACCGTACAACAAGAGGGTATCAAAACCCTCTTTCCCACATTTCAAAAAAAGTACCACATTTGTTTCCGTTCTCATACAAAAAGAATATATTTGCACACAACAGACTGATTGGTCTGTTGTGTGCAAAATAAGCATGGAACAAAAGTAATGGGCTCACTCCATTAAACACTTACCTTATATTAGGTCATCTTATTTATAAATGGTATATTTGCACATGGTCTATATAACAACGATATGAGTAGAATCAAGATTAGGAATTTCGGTCCGCTCAAGGAAACGGTCTCCGCAATGGACGGATGGATTGACATAGAAAAAGTGACTGTTTTTACCGGCAACCAGGGTAGCGGTAAAAGTACGGTTGCCAAACTGGTTTCCACCTTTACATGGATGGAGAAGGTTTTGACGCGGGGGGATTTCAAGGAGAAAGAATTTACCGCGGCTAAGTTCAAGAACAAATATTGCGGCTATCACCGTATTTCCAATTATTTCATAAAGGAACGGACTGAAATTTTCTACGAAGGGGATTCCTATAAGTTCACCTATACCAGACAGGGCGAACTTATCATAGAAAAAAAAGAAGGTACATTGAACGGATATGCCCTCCCTCAAATCATGTATGTTCCCGCTGAGCGGAACTTCATCAGCATGGTCAACAAACCGAATTTGATTAAGGACTTGCCGGATGCCTTGCTGGTATTTCTGACGGAATATGACAACGCCAAACAACTCATCAAGGGTAGTCTGGAACTGCCTATCAACCATGCGCAGCTGGAATACAACAAGCAAAACGACATTGTCTATGTCAAAGGTGAGGATTACAAAGTGAAGCTGATGGAGGCTTCCAGTGGCTTCCAGTCCATCGTACCGCTTTTTCTGGTTTCTCTGCATTTGTCCGAATCTGTAAAAAGCCAGGCAAACAATGCCCAAAAGATGAGCAGCGATGAAGCGAAACGCTTCGAAGCGGAAGTGGCGAATATATGGAATATACCGAATCTTACAGACGAGCAACGGAGAATCGCCCTTTCAGCCGTTTCTGCCAGATTCAACAAGTCGGCGTTTGTCAACATCGTGGAGGAACCGGAACAAAACCTTTATCCGGAATCGCAATGGATGATAATGAAACAATTGCTGGCTTTCAACAATTCGTTAAAGGCAAACCGTCTGGTCGTTACAACGCATAGTCCGTACCTCATCAACAGCCTGACCATCGCTGTCAAAACCGGTATGTTGTTGGCTTCTGGCAATCTTTCCGATGAGGCACGACAAAGAATAGGTACTATTTATCCTATAGAAGCCGCCATACATCCTGACGAAATCGCTATTTACGAATTCAATGAAGTGGAAGGAACGGCAACCGTATTGGACACATATCATGGACTGCCTTCCGATGAAAACTTCCTCAATAGGATGCTGGAGAAAACAAACGAGGATTTTGCCGAATTACTGGAAATACAACAAGAGTATGATTGACTTTTTCCCTACAGAACATATTTCCTCCTCATGCAAACGCAAATTCGGTATATGTGACCGGCCCGCTCCGGCTGCCGAAAAAGCATACATCGCTGAAAAACAGGGACAGGATTGGATTGCGGCAGTGGACAATCACTACCGGCTTAAAGTAAATTTTGTACCGGTTGACCATTGCATTGAATTACGCAAGGCGGACGGAAAGATGGATAATCGCTGTGACGGCTGTCTGTTTTATGAAGACACGATCATATTTGTGGAACTGAAACAAAGAAAAAGCAAAGGCAGCCAGTGGATAAAGGATGGTGAACAACAATTACGTTCTACCATTGGCTATTTTGAACAACAGGAAGAGGCACGGAACTTTCCTATAAAGAAAGCCTGCATAGCCAATAGCGAAAGACCTTTGTTCAGAACGGGGCAGGCGGTACGGATGGAACGCTTTTTCTTGGAAACAAACTATATATTGAGAATCGAAAATAGAATAAATATCGAATAATTGGTTGACCTTGCAGTGATTTTCGGCGAAAAACGGAACTCGGGTACGAAAGCCGATGCCTACATTTGCACTGTTAACAAGATGTTTCACTTAATACCAATTTATTTATGGACAATATCCAAAAAATCAAGTTGCTGAATGAGCTGATGTCCAAGGCAACCCCGCAAAATGTAGATTTCACGCCGCACAATGGCAATTATTGTGTGACACTGCTGGCTACGCAACCCATTCACACCTGGGGATGGCAAAAACGTAATTTCAAAATCAAGGGTCGCTTGGAAGAGGGTAAGACAATCTCCGCCGACTTGATAGTGGAAAATGAAATGCTTTTTGGTGTGGCAGACCTGCCGTATGTGGCACACGAGGGCGACCGTACCCCTATCTTCAAGATTATCCGTGCTTCCATCTTCTGCGCTTATGGAGCCTTACAGCTTACGGAACTGCATCGGGGTATGCGGAAAATAGCCTGCACGGACTACCCTTTCAAAAAAGCGGATAAGGAAGAACAGATAACGGCGGAAGTCAAGTTTATGAAGAAACTGGCTTCAAGGATGACTGTCCCTGAACATTGTATAAGTGGGCGCCCGGTAGTAACCCATCTTACGTCCACCCGCTTGAGAGACGTCATATTGTATAACAAAGAATATGAGCCGGCCTTATATGAAAAGATGAAAGGTTCCATTGAGGCGTTATCCCCTTTCATCCCGGCAAAGGACAATGCGGACAATGCGCTTCCGGATGTATTTATCTCCCGCCAAGATTGGGAAAATCCCCGTGACACCTTTGACCATCAGGTGGTCATACTCAACGCCAAAAGCAAAAAGAAGCAACAGTTTTGGTGGGATTACCTGAAACTCAATATTTTTTTGAGTGACTTGGAGTATAAATTCGGTTACTATGTATTAATGAACCGCTGGCAGGTTCCGGTAATTCAAAAGTGGATTGCCGAATACCACGAAAAAGGTTATTTCGAATCCCAACGGGCAAAAGACTACCTTCTTTTTTATTTGAAAGCCAGCGAAAAAGCACCGGTTCGCGTCTTAAACTCCATGGGAGTACAGGTTAAAGTCAAAATGACTCCAAGATAAATTTGACAAATCAGCACTTGTCAAAAGGGAAGGATGAAACGTTTATTAACATAGAGTTTCATCTTTCCCTTTGTTTTTATTCCAAATGTTTCTATTTTTGCAAAATAAAAAACCGTCTAGTCGGTTTTTTATTTTTAATCCGAAAACATATTTCGTGCACATATATGTGTCAAATCGCTATGTGGATTTTTTTATAGGGTACAATCTATATTGGGAAAAAGATGGAAAAAGACATAGAGGAATATCTCTATTTGAAATTCCACTTTCTGTTTGAATTCCTCTATGCCGAATAGACCGACTAATCGACTTATTTGATAACAAATATATAGAAAAAAGAATAATTATAGGGCTTTTGATTGGTTTATATTTTAATTATATGCAAAAAGAACAATTTTTTAATGCAAAAGTCTTATTTTTGTATGGAGCAAAAATATAAAATCATGAAAGGATCAAAAGGCTCAGAAACAAAAATGACAATAAGGGAGGAAGCGTTTAAACTGTTTCTGACTAAAGATTTTAACATCGTCCCCCTTAAGCAAATTGAACGGAGTTTGAATTTATCAAGAGGTTGTATGTCGTACCATTACCCAACGAAACAGGAGCTGTTCAATGATGTAATCGACTACTACATTTTGCATAAGCAGAATGCTAACAACAAAATGCAAGGTGCATTCAATCTTTCCCTATTGGAATTTATTCACTTCTATGTGGATAAAGTCGCCAGTACCAAAAACGAAATGCAACAATTCCTTAGCGATGATGACCCTAATAACATAACCAACGCATACTTAAAATTAATATCCCAAGCCGAATGCTATTATCCAAACTTTAAACAGATAGCGCAAGAAATCAAACAATATGAAGTCATTATGTTTGAAAAGGTAATAAAAAGAGCGCAAGAAAAAAAAGAAATAAAACCGGAATTGGATAGTTTGTTATTGGCTCAACATTTTAGGTATCTTTTTTATGGACAATCGTATGATGATGCACTAAATAATGGATTAGATGTTGATAGGCTAAAAAAGCAATTCATGTTTTTGTACAATATTATAAAATATTAATCAATTAATCGCACAATGAAGAATGAAGTTTTTATAACCGCAACAGCCAGCTTCTTCCCCAATAATCCAATAGACAACAATTCTATTGAAGACTATTTAGGATTAATATCTGGCCAACATTCAAGAGTAAAAAATCTTGTTTTAAGACAAAATGGTATAAAAAATCGGTATTATGCACTTAATACCAAACAAGAAATGACACATACTAATGCGGAATTAGCCGCTAATTCCATCAACCGTCTTCTATCCGACAAGAATCTCAATGAGAAATCCATTGAATTATTAAGTTGTGCCACAGCCAATGCTGATCAATTAATGCCATCACATGCTTCAATGGTACATGGTTTGTTAAAAAATAAACCTTTGGAAATATTTTCAGCCTCAGGAATTTGTCTATCTGGAATTCAGGCACTGAAAATTGCATATTGGGCTATCAAGTCAGGAGAAAAAAGAAACGCAATATGCAGTGCTTCAGAATTACCATCAGCAGGATTACTCTCTAAGAATTACGATATTGAATATGAATCATGTTGCAAATTGGGGACAAGCCCATATATGGCACTTGAAAAAGACTTTTTGCGTTTCATGTTAAGTGATGGGGCTAGTGCTGTCTTTTTGCAGGATACACCTGAAAATCAAAAGGCATTGAAAATTGAATGGATTGAAATGGTTTCTTATGCCAATGAACTTCCGACTTGTATGTTTGCAGGAGCAGAGAAACGGGAAGATGGTGAGTTAAAAGGCTGGAAAGAATTCGATAATGAAGATTACATAAATCGATCCTTATTTACCCTAAAGCAAGATATTAAACTCTTGGGAAAAGAACTTCTTCCACATTGGGTAGATCATATTGAAAATAGCCTGTCAAAACACGGAATCAGTTTGGAGGAAATTAATCATGTGTTACCACATGCTTCTTCTATGATAATCTATAAAAATCTGATAGCAGAAATCCAAAGCAGAAATATAATATTTGATGAAAAACGGTGGTATACAAATTTGCCTCAAGTAGGAAACATAGGCTCTGCCGCCATCTTCGCCATATTGGATGAATTCTGGAAGACACACGAGCTGAAGTCCGGTGAAAAAATCCTGTTGCTTGTTCCTGAAAGCGGACGTTTTTCCTATGGAACAGTGTTATTAAGTGTAGTCTAAGTTTGGAAATAAGCAATAAATAGCTTAATTTTGTAAAACTAATAGGTAAAATAGTATAGTATCATATACATCTTTCAAACGAAAAGTGGAAAATTTCAAAAAGAGAAGATGGGATATGACAGCTTGCGCTATATCAAAACATATAGCACGGGTGCGTCGACTTCATCTCTAGGCTTTTCCACTGCCACGTTTGGGTTGTTGATTGCATCTGTGCTATTTTTTATATAATGCAGGTGTGATATGGATCCAAACTTGAAACAGCGGATAATTGACGAGGCGTATGTACTGTTCCTTACCAAAGGCATGAAACAGACTTCATTTTGCGATGTGGCGGCAGCCGTGCATAAGTCCAAAGGAGCGGTCATGCACTATTTTTCATCCAAACGGCATTTGATTGACACTGTCGTGAAAATGCGCTTTTTCCCGGCTTCCCAGCTCTCTCCGGAAATGGATTACCTGGAAGGAAGAAGATGGGACGAATTTCTCCGGTCCTACAAAAATCCGATTGAACGGGTAATCGACAGCTTTCCTGAAAAACTGGAGGGCAACGGATTGATGTATTACATGCAGTTCGTATCCTCCGCCAACGAATACATGGACGAATTTCCGCAAATGTATCACGAACTTCTTGCCAGGGAACAGGATTTTCTTTTTAATGCGGTCGTTGTCATTCACAAGCAGTCTGTGGACGACATACAGGTGTTCAGCCGGCAATTGTTCGAAAATTCCATAGGAAAAACCTTTGGAGCACTGCTTTTTCAAATACAATAACCGCTTCTCTTCGCTTAAAGCCGCATTTTTCTAATGTAAACGGCACATTTGCCTTGCATTTGAATACTTTTTCTTTTGTTATTATTTGGAAAGGTTTATCTTTGCGAATAATAAAATACCGACTGGTCGGTTTTTATTGTTCGCTTGTTTAAAACCGGGTATAACAAAAATAAAAAGGCTCATACATTGATAAATTGGAACAGACTGATAAGAAAGACTTCACACCCGCGGTCGCTTCTTGCCAAGATTGCGGCGGGGTATATCACCGTGCTCCTGACGGTTGGCTGTATCATATATATAGGTATCCACGAATGGCGGGAAATCAAATCAATAGAAACGAATGTCCGGCAAATAAACAGACAAAAGCGTACCATACGCAATGTATATATGAAAATGCTTGAACTCTCTTTGTTCTGCGACACATTCACGGAGTGGGACGAGAAGGACTTCAACACGTACCTGAAACAGAAATCGGCCGTTGACAGCCTGCTGTACGGTTTACAGGAACTGCATCCCAACGCCGGGATAGACAGTATCCGCATCTTATGGAGGGACAAGGAACAGTCCATGCTGCAAATCAAGGAGATTATGCGCAAGCAGCAGCAAGCCGGCAGGGAAATAACCGGGCAGCTTTCGCAAATGGCCAAACAGAGCCCTTCAAAAAAGGCAGAAAAAAAGAAAGGATTGCTGAAAAGGCTGTTCGGGAAAAAAGAGAAGACGGAAACCTCCCCGAATACATCCGCACTCCATGCCCTTAACAGGAGCATTGCGGACAGACAGCAGCAATATGCACGCCAGTTCTCCGAGCAGGCACATATCCTCGCCTCCCACAACAGGTTGCTCAACGGGCAGCTTCAACAGGTTATCAGACACATGGACAGGAACATTCAGTCGGAGATACAGCAGCGGGAGGAGAAGCTGGACAGTACAGGTGAACGGTCACTGACTATAATTGCCGGACTGGTGGTAGTCATGCTCCTGCTGCTCGGAGGTTCCTACATGATTATACACCGGGACATGGCACGCATAAACCGCTACAAGAAAAGGCTGGAGGAGACAATCGGGCAATTGGAACATACCGTTGCCGAAAACGAGGAGCTGATTGCGGCAAGAAAAAGAATCATGCTGACCGTGACCCATGACCTGCGTACACCGCTTACGACAATCAACAGCTATGCGGAACTGCTCGCGACGGAGAAAAAGATATCCAAACGAAAGGAATACAACCGGACGATACGCCGGGTGGCGAGACACATGGAAGCCATGCTGAACAATTTGTTGGGATTTTTCCGGTTGGAGAGCGGAAAGGAGGAGGTCAATCCGGTTCCGTTCAGGCTGCATACCGTCATCGAGACTCTGGAAGCGGATTTCATGCCGCTGGCGGCGGACAAGAACCTCTTCCTGAATATGGAGAGTCCAAGGGACAGGGTGGTCATCGGGGACAAGAAACGGATTGTCCAGATAGGACATAACCTGTTGTCAAACGCCATCAAGTTCACGGAGCGGGGAACGGTCACATTACGCCTTCGGTTCGACAATGAGACCTTGCAGCTCTCCGTTGAGGATACCGGTACAGGGATGAGCGCGGAGGAGCAGGCACGCGTTTTCACCGCTTTCGAACGGTTGCCCAACGCGATGGCCGAGGAGGGCGTGGGACTGGGGCTCTCCATTGTCAAGGAGCTGGTCGGACTGTTGGGAGGCACGATAGAACTGACAAGCAGAAAAGGGTCCGGAAGCTGCTTCACGGTGCTCCTGCCTGTGTCAGCTGCGGAGGACACGGCAAAGAAAGAAAACGACACCCGGCCTTTCGTACAGCCTTTTACCGTTGTGGCATTGGACAACGATACCGTCCTGCTGGCCGCCGTCAAGGAGATGTTTGCGCACCATGGGGTGATGTGCACGACATGCGGGTGCGTACGTGACCTGATGGAATGCATCCGCCGTCAGAACTATGACCTGCTGATTACCGATCTGAAAATGCCGCAGATGAACGGGTTCGACGTGCTGAAACTGCTTCGCACAGCCAATGTGGGAAACTCGCGGACCATTCCGGTCATTGCGGCCACCGCTTCGGGAGGCTGCAATACGGCGGACCTGCATGAGGCGGGGTTTTCGGCCTGCCTGAAAAAACCGTTCTCCGTGGAGGAGCTGCTGCAAGTCTGCACGGGATGCCTGGGTGACGAAAGGCAGCAGGAGCAGATCGATTTCCATGCGTTGCTGGAGTATGGCGACAGGCTGGAAATGCTGGAAACGCTTATCAGGGAGACAACGGACGATATCGCGGCGATGGCGGAAAGTGCGGAAAGGAACGATTGTGAGTCGCTCAGGGAATGGACCCACCACCTGAGCAGTTCCTGGGAGATAATCCATGCCGGCAAGCCCCTGCGGGACCTGTTCATGCTGCTTCAGGGGGACGGGGAATGTTCGGCGGAGGAGTTCGGCCGGGCGGTCCGGAAAGTACTGGACAAGGGAAAGGAAATAATTGATTTGGCACAACAGGCAAAGGAAAGCTATGAGAGTGATTGTGGTTGAGGACAATATATTGTTCTGCGATTATATCTGCAATTTCTTGCAGAATGCCGATTACCAGACAGTGAAGGCATACCGGCTGGCACAGGCGCGGCAGGTCATCGCCCGTTCCGTCCGGGAGGATGACATCGTGCTGGCCGACCTGAGACTGCCGGACGGGGAAAGTACCGCACTGCTGGAATGGATGAGGGAACAGGGCTACACCCATCCGTTCATCATGATGACGAACTATGAGGAGATACACACGGCTGTACATGCCATGAAACTGGGAGCGGAGGATTATATCCTCAAACCGCTGCTCGAAGACAAGCTGCTCCCCGCACTGAAAAAGATAAGGATGGCGGACGAGGCATTCGCCAAAGTGATTTATGAACGCAAGAGCGCCGCTTTCCGCGAGCTGGACCGCTACATCCGCCTGGTTGCCCCCACGGACATGACGGTGCTCATACTCGGCAATACGGGGACGGGCAAGGAGCATTTGGCGGGCAAGATCCACAAACGGAGCCTGAGGGCGAACAAGCCGTACATAACCGTGGATTGCGGAAGCCTGTCAAGGGAATTGGCGGCATCCGCCTTTTTCGGCCATGTCAAAGGGGCGTTCACGGGGGCGACGGATGAAAAACCGGGATATTTCCAGGAAGCGCGGGGAGGCACGTTGTTCCTGGACGAGGTGGAGAATCTGCCGGTGGAAATACAACAGATGCTGTTGCGTGCGATGGAGGAACGGAGGTACCGCCCCGTGGGCGGAAGGCAGGACAAGCGGATGGACGTGCGCGTCATTGCCGCCACCAACGAGGACTTGCAGGATGCCGTCGCGGAAAAACGCTTCCGGAAGGACCTGCTATACCGGTTGCAGGATTTTACAATCACCGTGCCCACGTTGCAGGATTGCCTGGAAGACATACTCCCGCTGGCTGATTTTTTCCGTATCCAGTCTGCCGGACAACTGGGAAAGGAGATTCCGGATTTTGACGAGGCGGCAAAAAAAATATTGCTGGGCTACGGCTGGCCGGGGAATGTCCGTGAATTGAAACAGGTTGTCCATGCGGCGGTGCTGATATGCGGCGGAAAACTGATAACCCCTCAGTGCTTACGGTTGCAGCAGGCGGGAAAGACCATATTGAATCTTGCGAAGGAAGAAAAGATAAACAACTGCCTGCTAAAAGACGAACAGCGGAATGCGGAACAGATCAGAATGGCGGTCACCATATCCAAAGGCAACCTGACACAGGCGGCAGCCTTGCTGGGCATCAGCCGCCCGACCCTTTACAAGAAAATGGGCATGTACGGGATTACCAAGGAACAGGTCTGAAAGGACCGGATAATAATATACAGGACAGTTTCCCCTTCCATCAAAGGAAAATCGAACCGGTCTTGCCAGCCGCATTTTCCACACTCTTTTCGTGGCAATTTTCCTTGCGGCTGGCGCCGGGGAAAATTGCCGCGAAAAAGAATGCGGCGGCAATCCCGCTTCGATTTGAAGGATGATTACAGGGGCAAACTGCGACCGACGTGACGCACGGGCAATACATACAGGAGATATTCCGGAGGAGCCGTTTCTTATATTCCCTGAAAATCAAATACTGACCATACCATATCCCGTTCCGCCTGAAATCTTCTTATTAAGTATATGACGGACCACAAGAAAAAACAGGGGGCTTCAGCTCCCTCTGTTCTGCATGGGCCGCTGTACCCGCTCCTTTTTTCTTCCGTGCCATGCACGCCGTTTGTCCTTTTCCCTGCGGTACGTCCCCTCGCCTGCCCATACTCTTTTTTTCCTGCCGTCCTTGTGTTTCCTACTTGTTTTGAAGCACCTTTCCGGACATCTGATGACATCTGATGACGTTCGATGTCACCTTTTTGAAAATCAGCATTTTATCCAAAATATCCTCATACATTTGAAGTGTCAAAGCGATTCATTAACCTCAAAAAGATGATGTATGGCACAAGAAAAGAACATGAACGAGAAACCCAAACGAACCAGGAAACCGAAGGCGAAAGACGAGGCCCTTCCGGTGGAACAGATTACCGAACTGATGCTGGTTCACAACAAGAACGATCCGAAAGCGGGCGTGCGGGCGGTCAGCGGAATCGACGGACAAGGAAAGGTGAAAACTGTTCCGGCGGATGAACGGAACGAGAATTCATTCCTGAAATTCGACAAGAACTCAAGTATCCTCGAGAATTTCATCAAGAACTTCTGGAGCCAGCTCAAGAACCCCACGCATTTCCGGTTGATCCGCATGACCGTCCATGATTACAAGATGAACAAGCAGGCCATCAGGGACCTGGCGGAAGGAAAACAGACGGACGCGGTGAAGGAGTTCCTCAAGCGCTACGAAATCCGTCCCAAAGAGAACAGGAAGGAACAGAATGTAAACCAAGAAAAAACAGAAACGATGGCAAAAAAACAACAGCAACAGCCGCAACAACCGCAGGAACCCCTGCAACAGAGCGAGGTGCAACAGGCGGCGCAAGGCGCACAGCCGCAGGTACCGCAGGCGGAACAACAGCCGCAGGCACCGCGTTACCGCTACAACGAGGACATGATTGACTGGAACGCACTGGAAAAGATCGGTGTTTCCAAAGCGTCGCTCGAACAGGAGGGGCTGCTTGACTCCATGCTGAAAGGCTACAAGACGAACAAACTGGTACCGCTTACGCTGACATTGGATGCCGCCACCATCCGTATGGACGCGCGCCTTTCACTGATACCCATGCAGAACGGACAGGTCGGGCTCGGCATCCACGGCATACGCAAGGAGCCGCAGCTGGAACGCCCGTACTTCGGGCATATCTTCACCGAGGAGGACAAGAAGAACCTGCGCGAGAGCGGCAACATGGGACGTGTGGCGGAACTGAACCTGCGCGGAGGCACGACGGAACCCTGTCTGATCTCCATCGACAAGAACACCAACGAACTGGTAGCCGTCCGCCAGGAGCATGTCTACGTGCAGGATGAGGTAAGGGGTGTCAAGTTGAGTCCCGACGAGATACAGACCCTCAAGAACGGCGGACAGGTGTTCGTGGACGGGATGATTTCCAACAAGGGGAAAGAATTCAGCGCGACACTACAGTACAGCGCCGAACGCAGGGGGCTGGAGTTCATCTTCCCCAAGGACCAGGCGTTCAACCAGCAGTCCCTCGGCGGGGTACAGCTCTCGCCCACCCAGTTGAAAATGCTCAGCGAGGGGCACACCATCCTGGTCGAGGACATGAAACGCAGGAACTCCGACGAGGTGTTCTCCTCATTCGTCACGCTGGACAAGGTGACGGGACGTCCGAACTATACCCGCCACAATCCGGAAACAGGCGAAATCTACATCCCGAAGGAGATCTGCAACGTGCAGCTCACCCACGAGGACAAGGAGCTGCTCCGCAAGGGACAGCCGGTCTATCTGGAAAACATGATCAACCGCAAGGGAGAGGAGTTCTCCGCCTTTGTCAAGCTGAACATGACCACCGGCAACCCGCAATACTCCCGTACCCCGGACGGGTTCAACGAGCAGCAGACGCCGCGCATCCCGGCGGAAGTGTACGGCCATGTGTTCACCGCACAGGAGAGGGCAAACCTCCAGGACGGAAAGTCCATTCTCATTTCCGACCTGAAAAGCAACGGAAAACAGTTCAGCTCCTACCTGAAAGTCAACCCCGGTTCCGGGCAGTTGCAGTATTTCCAGGACAATCCGGATGTCCGGAGGGACACTTCCCGCCGGGCGACACAGGCGGACAACGCCCAACAACAGGAGCAGAAGAAAAGCGCGAAACAGGCCATGTAGGATGATACCGGAAATGACAGAGAAAATGACTTTACAAACAACCCCAAAATCAAGAAACGTATGAATACGAATCAGAAGACCCGCCTCAAGGCGGAAGATATGGAGTGGAACGTTCTGAAGACCCTCGGGCTCAGCAAGGAACAGCTGGAGGCGGACGGCAGTATGGAGCGGTTGCTGCAAGGCATGGAGACGGAAGCCATTCCGTTGAAGTTCCGTACCCCGGTCATCGACCTGAGCATGGACGCCACATTGAGACTGGTACCCGGACCCGGTGGAAAACCGGTCCTGGAAATCAAGGGAATCAGCCCGGAAAAGGAACCGGAAGCATAAGACGGAAGAAGTCGGACACGTACTCCGTGCCGGACGGTACGGAGTACATAAAAAGAAAAAAAGAATATGATTGCAATATTGACTGACAAGCCCAACGTGGGCAGAGAGATAGCAAGAGTGGTAGGCGCCCATAAGAAAGAGAACGGTTACATGACCGGAGGCGGCTACATGGTGACATGGACATTCGGCAACATGCTTTCCCTGGCTATGCCGAAGGATTCCGGAAAAGCGAGGGTGGAATGGGAGGATTTCCCGCTGGTCCCGCCTCCTTACCTGACGGTGAAGAACATGAAGACGGATACCGGATGGAATCCCGACATCAACGCGGTGCTCCAACTGAAAGTGATAGCCAAAGTGTTCGACGCATGCGACACGATCATTGCGGCCACCGACGCCTCCCGCGAGGGGGAAATGCTGTTCCGCCACCTTTACCGCTTCCTCGGATGCAAGCAGCCTTGTCTCCGCCTCTGGATCTCGTCACTGACGGATGAGGCCATTCTGGAGGGCATGGCGAACCTCCGCCCGTGCCATCAGTTCGACAACCTGTTCCTGGCGGCAGACAGCCGCAACAGGGCGGACTGGATGCTGGGAGTCAATTCTAGTTACGCCGTGTGCAAGGCGGTAGGCTTCGGAAACAACTCGCTGGGCAGGGTGCAGACACCTGTGCTGGCGGCCATAAGCGGACGTTATCGGGAAAGGGAGAACCATATAGGTGCCGACAGCTGGCCGGTATTCATCAGCATCTGCAAAGACAACCGGATAATCAAGATGCGGCGCACCGAAGATTTTGAGGAGCATCGGAATGCGACGGAGCTGTACGAGGACTGCAAGGCGGCACGGAAAGCCCGCATCACGGCGGTCAGCCGCAGGACGGAGGAGGTTCGGGCTCCGGCTCTGTATGACCTGACCGGACTTCAGACGGATGCGAACCTCTACCATGGCCTGACCGCCATACAGGTGCAGGAAATCACACAGAGCCTGTATGAGAAGAAACTGATTTCCTATCCGCGTACCGCCTGCCGGTTTTTGCCAGAGGATGTGTATGCCACGCTTCCCGCCGTCATGGAAAGGATGCTGGCGCGCAAGGAGTTCCGGACGTATGCGGACCGGCTGGATATTGCCGGCGCAAAAGCCGTCGTCAACCCGCTGAAGACGACGGAGCACCATGCCATCATCATCACCGGCATGTCACCCGGTGACCTGGCCAGGGAGGAGATGCAGGTCTATACGCTCATCGTAGGCAGGATGCTCGAAGCTTTCTCGCCATCCTGCAAGGTGGAATACACCACGGTCGATGCGGTATGCGCCGCACAGAAATTCCGTACCCGGACATACCGCATACTGGAAAAAGGATGGACCGGTGTCTTGGGACGTGAAAACCTCATCGCAGAAGAGGGCTTCTCCTGTCTCTCCCTTCCCGAACTGTCCCGGGACGAACTGGTAGAGGTGGCCGGTTGCAGCATCATCCGCAAGAGAAACCTGCCGCCCTCCCCCTATACGGACGCGGAACTGGTCGGATTCATGGACAGGAACGGACTGGGAACGGTAGCCACACGAGCCAACATCATCCGCACCTTGCTCGAACGCAAATATATCCGTTATTCGGGGAAATACGTCATTCCGACTCCCAAGGGGCTCTTTTTCTACGAAACGGTACGGGGCATGAAAATAGCCGACGCCTCCCTCACCTCAGGCTGGGAAGCGGAACTGGCACAGATAGAGCGGGGCGAACGGACACCAGAGGAATTTCTGGACGGTGTACTGGAACTGGTGAAGGGGATCACCGGTGAAATCCGCCGGATACAACGGCCGGAGGAATGACCCGAGGAGGTTTACCGGCCATCCGGATTTCAAACTGACAAAAGAGGAAAGAGGTACAGGCATCATCAGAGGCCCGTGCCTCTTTTCTTTTTTAGAGATCCGGCCTGATTCCGGTCCGGACAAAACGGCAGGATAGTTTTTCCGCTTTTAAGCGGCAAAGGTCTTGGATTGCCTCATTATTTGCTGCAAGGCGGCCCCTTTCAGGGGCTTGGTTGGGGAAAGAAAATCATCCTCGCTCCGCTCCGGTATTTTCTTTCCCCAAGCCTTGCGCAAAAAGGCAATCCAAGGGCCGGGAGCCTATAAAATCGGGAAAACATATCCCGATGGGATTATTCATACTTAAAATTATAAAGAACATGAAACTGCAACTCATCGAAAAAATCAGCAGACAAGCGGTAGCGCTGGTCCTGCTCGCAGGAATATGCCTGCTTTACAGCAAGGGGATCGTCCCTGTGTACACCACCGTCCTGTTCCTCTTCTCGGGAACAATCATCGGATTCTTTTTCAGGACACTCTCCTTTGTCATAAAAATAATTCTTGTCCTGCTTCTGGCAGGCATATTCGTATAACCTTCAATCCTTTAAAGACATGAGAACAGCAACATTTTCTTCCCCGGCTCCGGTCATGCCGGCTGCATGGCCCGCCACACACCGTATCAGACCTGTTAGAGAACGTATCCCCGGCACGGTGGACGGACCGAAACATATCGGTTACTATCTGGAACCGTTGAGAGGCATCGCCTCAAAACCCGACAGGCGGCAAATCCTGAAGGATTTCTTTAACGAAACGAATGTATAACACTTAATATTTTACCACTATGTTTTTTCAAGCTATCAACCAAATGATTACAGCCGGCACTGACCTGAGTTTCAGTATCCGGCAAGTCAACAACCGTCTGACCGTGGCTGTCATGCCCCGCCGCACCGGACTGAAAGGCGAAGCCGGGGGGCAAATCGTCCCCCTGGTATTGAACGGCACTCCGGAGGAACTGGATGCGGAGTTCCTTCAAGCCATCAGCACTCCCGTACAGAAAGCGCAGGGCATCCTTACCAACCTGGAGACATTCGAAAAACAGGCGGAACAGGCGGCGTCGCAGAACAAGGGCGCCAAATCCCCACTGGAAAAGGAACCGAAGGAGGTCAGGGAAAAACGGGAGAAAATGGAAAAATTGCTGAAAAAAGCGGATGAGGCGACCGCCTGCAAACGCTATTCCGAGGCACTGACGTGGCTCAGGCAGGCGAAGGCACTCGCCACGCCTGAAAAACAGAAGGACATTGACGCAAAAATGGCGGAAGTGCAGAAAAAAGCCTCCGAGGGAAGCCTTTTCGGAGAGGAACCGCTTATGCAGGCGCCACAACCGCGACAGGAAGCACGACCGCCGTACAGGCAAGACGGACAGGCGCAGATTTTCGAGCCGGAACCGGCAGCAGCCATGCCGCAAAACGTACCGCAACAGCAGCCTCCGCAACCGGTACAATATGCACAGCCTGCCCCGTCGGTCCAATATGGAACGAACGGAAGACCGGCTTACCCTCATCCTTATGCGGAACAACGGGGACAGATGCCCCCCGGACAACCCGTGCAGGCATCGCAGCCCATGCCACAGCCCATACAGTTCCATCAGCCCGTACACATGCCGCAGCAGCCCGTGTACGGAGGACAATGGCAGCAGCCGGTCCCGGCGCAACCGCAGAATGTCCCCGTACAGGCCGCACCGGGAGACAACGGGAACCGTGAGTACAGGTCACAACCGCAGCCGGCGGAAATGTACAGCTTTGACAAGGATGACGAATGTGACAGGGAACTCCTCCGGGAGGACCCTTATGCCGAATATCTTGACTTTCCGGAAGAATACCGGATGAAAGATGAGGCGCAAATGGAAACGGTCTGTTGTTAAACCTTATAAAAACAAAAAATTATGGCACTTGAAATCAAAGGATTGCAGAGAATATTCAAAATGAAGAAAAATTCTACAGAAATGGAGCGTAAGCATTCGATAAACTCCCCCTTTCATTCTAAAAATGTGATATTACTTTTGTA
>ENA-OYAL01000074-OYAL01000074.1-human-gut-metagenome-genome-assembly--contig:-NODE-74-length-57657-cov-10.309434_pt1 | contig 57657 bp, 34 predicted proteins | sample MGYA00244516_ERZ652817 | MGnify/ENA primary metagenome ERZ652817 (study PRJEB26926, sample SAMN06164692) | human gut metagenome | biome: ENVO:00009003; feature: ENVO:2100002; material: ENVO:00002003...
TGGTGGCTGTGGTGCCGTTCACCGTGATTCCTTCAGCCGGGTTCCACACCGCAAGGGTGTAGCTGCCCGGAGCAAACAGATGGTCGGGGGCATGGGTGGCGGAAGTCTCCGTACCCGTATAGTCGCCCATGGTGACCGTCCACGTGGCAGGTATGTTGATACCCTCACCGCAGGCCGACCAGTCGGCTGTCACCGCAATTTTCCCATAGTCGGGATGCGGCGTGTCATAAAGCGTGTCCTTCACGCAGGAAGAGAGCAGCACGGCGGCTGCCATTCCTACCATATTTATATATTGTCTTGCTTTCATACTCTATTCCTCCGTATTAGAATAACTTCCATACCAATGTCACACCGGCGTTGATGGGGCCACACCAATTTTTTGTCTCGTTGCCACAGCGCACGCGCACACCATCGATGACTTCATATTTTTCGAAATCGGCATTCAGGTAGCCCAAGCCGAGGTTGAAATCAAGAGCCAATGCCTTGTTCATCCGCAGCTGATAGCCGGCGGTGATGCCACCACCCATCAGGTCGCCCTGCTTGCCTGCTTCGGAGAACTTGTAGTTGAACTGTCCGGTCTTGAACATCGCACCCAGATACCAGGCTTTCTTCTCACCCATATAGTAACGTACTTCCGGAGCCACTTCCCAGAGTGCATAGCGGCGGTCTTTGTCGCTCCAGCTCCAAGAAGTCCACGAGCCGTTTACGGCAATGCCCCACGACGGGCAGATGCGCCATTCCACGCCAAGATCTGGTGTCAGGGTAGCCCAGCGCAGCAGGTTGGCACGCAGGGAAAAATGATAGTCGGTTGGGGTTTCCAATGGCATGTCGGTAAGTTTATTTTGGTGAGCGGCTTTCTCAGCTTCTGCCTTTTCTGCGGCAAATCGGGCTTCTTCCGCTTTACGTTGCTCTTCGGCAAGCCGTTCCTGTTCGGCACGCTTTTCGGCTGCCAGTCGTTCGGCTTCCGCCTTGCGTCGTGCTTCCGCTTCCGCATGCATTACGGCTGTTTCCTTTACCGGTACCGTCAGGCGCACGGTGACAAAATCACCCTCTGTCGCATGGTTGCGGGTAATGAAATTCTCCTCTTTTATTTCCGCGCGTGTAATCAGTTCGGATTTTACTCGATTGGCACGGATCTTCGCCGTTGCAAGGTTCTCGGCTTCACTGCCCTGCGAATTGCAGTATCCGTCAACCAATAGCGGCAGCTTGCCGTCAAGAATTGTTGCTTTGTTGTTTTCGATACATTCCAACAGGCGGGCAAGTTCCGTGTCATTGCCATTCCAAGGCACGTAGAACATGTCCTTCTGCGGAACGAAGCGGAAGGCGTAGGTCGTGTCTGCTTTCTGCTGCGCAATGACAGGAAAAGTTACCGTCATCAGCCACAGAAACAGGGTAAGAAAAGTGATTTTTCTGCTCATATAAACTTGAATTTATTATCTTTGTCTTCTCCAAAGGTAATAAATGCTATTCAGCGCCCAAAATATTACAAAAACTTTTTCTGTTGAAATACAGCGTTTTATAAAAAATAGTCGTTTGAGCACTTTTCAAATTGTCGTTAGAGCACCTTTTTGTCGAATTAGCACTTTTTTGTCGCTTGAGCACTTTTTGAAAATGGGCTTCTGAGACCTTTTTCATCGGCTTTTTACCACACAAATTATTCCAGATTTGCTTTTTTCCACTTGCCAGGCGTACATCCTTCCTTTTCGGTAAATGATTTGATAAAGTTACTGCGAGAAAGAAAGCCGGAAGACTCAGCCAGCTTCTGTATATTGATTTCCGGATGCTCCTTCAGTATGTTTTTCGCATACTCCAACCGGAGACCGGTTATCCATTCGCGGAATGTCATTTTATACGTAGTCTTGATATAAGCGGAAAGATAGGTACGGTTCGTATGAAGTATTTCGGACAGTTCTTTTATGGTAAGTCCCTGCTGGACATAGCCGTCTGTCTTTATCCAGTTGGCCACTTTCTCTATAATTTCTGTATAGGACACTGGAACTTCTTTCTCAGAAACTATTTCAGGTTCTGTTTCTGTATCTGTCAGAAGTTCTTCTTCAGACTGTATATCTTGCTCAAAAGCATTTTCCACCTGTTCATAGAACAGCAGGTAGTTCTGATAGCTGTAGAAAAGATAGCTGTAGAACGGTATTGACGACAAAATCCAGATAAAAACATATTTGTCTGGCAGAAATGTCAGCAATCCGCATCCGACACCGAAGATAACAGCCCAATAAGTGAATATGGAAAGCCATTCGATATATGTACCTATATCATCCGCCTGAGTTTCATTGAAAATCCGAATGGCTCTACGGTATGCAATTATGACTCTGCGAGCTAAAACGACTCCAAAAACGACTAACCATACAGCTAAAGCAAATAAAGAGAATTTTTGCATGATTCCGCTTGGCAACAGGAACAACACAACTCCGGAAAGAGTTGAAAATATAATCCATAAAATGATATGTGTCCACACACGCCGTTTGGTAATGTAAAAACGATCAAGCAACATTATCAATGCCGAACTGAACAGAGAATAGCACAGGAAGTATGTGGACATGTTCATCAATATGGCAGAATCCGCATTTTTGAATCGGATACCAAAGAAGAAATGTACCAAATAATTTGCCGAAAGCAGCAGCATAGCTATACCCATAATCTGTCGGGAGCGGAGATAATTCTTGAAAATTTTCTTTTCAGGAGTCTTTGCAAACAAAAAATAAAAGCCGAAGAATAACATCAACGGCAGTGCGGCATAAAGTGAAAAACTGTATATAGATATAGATGGCTCCATTGTTATGCTTATTTGATTTTGATACAAAGTTACGTCTTTTTCTTCACAAATAGACACATAATCTATGATTTAACGTTATAGATTCGGTCATATTAGATTGAAAAATTATTAGAATTAAAGCCAGTGGTGAAAAATTCAACCACTGGCTTTTTCTGTCAAGACTTCGATATTAAAGTTTTACACCTTTGGATTCCGATAAACCGGGTCTCCCTATAATTAAATGACTGCGTACAAAGTCCACGTGCGGGCTTTCCGGCTGTTGTTCCGTCTGTTTTTTCTCGTTGCCTTGCCGGTTCTCTTCCGTGTTTTCCTGAGCCGGAGCCAGCTCAAGCTGTATCTTGCGGTCCAGTGCGGCGAGTTCGGACTTCAGCTGTTTCAGCTCGTCCTCCTTCTTCCACACCTTGCCCGCTATCTCCTGCAACTGCGGAATCTCCTTTTCCAGCACTTCGTTCTTAGACTTGTACTGGTCGATGATGGTCGGAATCCTCTCCAATGCGTTCAGAAAGTTTCGTGCGGCAGCAATCGGGTCTGCCATCGCCAGATGCCCGTTGTTGTAGGTGTACTTGTAGTTGCCCTCCACCACGAAGCGGTTGTCGGTGAACTCCAGACCTTCTTTGAGTGTCCTCTCGCTGACCACCTTTATCGGAAAGCCGTAAAGTTCCCCGACAGCCTTGTACAGTCCACCAGTCGTGGCGTTCTTGGCGATTTCCTGCAAACGCTTACCGATGACCTTCTCATCCGTTGAATCCACGCCGTCCACCTTGACAAGATTAAGACGACTGCCTTCCCTATCAGTCTGCACAACGGAAAGAAAACGGTTCCAGTCTTCCGTCATGGCTTCGATGAAAGCCGTGTTGTTGCGCAGTTCTCCCGTCTTGGATTCCAGCTTGAACTCCGAATCGCGCTTGCCCTTGCCCCACGACTTGCGTTCCCCTTCGAGCGAGGCGATACGCTTCTCTAATTTCGCCTTATCCAAAAGGTCGGTATTGCCGGAGAGCAACGCCATATACTCCGAGAAGTTCATACCCGATTTTTCGTCCATTGCTCCCTCGTCGATGGTACGTGCGCCCATCGCTCCACTTTTGAGCTGCGATATGAACGTCTGCTTGCAGTGCAGCAGATTGAACTTGTAGCTGTCCAGCGACTTTTCCACCGCGTAGATGATGACATCCACGTTATTCTCGGCAAAATGCTTGGCAATCTCGTTCCCGGCTCTAACACCCCGTCCGTCACGCTGTTGCAGGTCGGACGGTCGCCACGGTGTATCAAGGTGATGGATGGCGACACATCTTTTCTGCGCATTCACGCCCGTTCCGAGCATACTTGTGGAGCCGAACAGCACGCGCACCGTCCCGGCGTTCATGGCATCTATCACCGCCTTACGAGCCTTATCCGTCTTACACTCCTGAATGAAGCGCACCTCACTTGCCGGTATGCCGTAATCCTCCACCAACTTGCGTTTTATCTCGCTGTACACGTTCCATCCTTCCCCCGGCTGATATGTCCCCAAGTCGGAGAACACGAACTGCGTACCCTTGTGCGCCTCGTACTTGTGGTAATACTCTGCAATCATCTTGGCACAATGGCTTGCCTTGTTGTCGGGATGGTCCTCGTAGTTCGGGTCTATCATGCGCATATCAAGAGCCATCTTTCTCGCATAGTCGGTGGCGATGAGCATCTTCGCCTTTTCCTCCGTTTCCGACAGGGGTAACCTGCCAAGCAGAGTGGCATCGCCGGTTTTGGCAAACTGCATCAGCTTCTGTATGAAGTCCTCCTGCTCCGGTGTGGGCGGTATGTGGTGCAGTCTCTCATTCTTGTTTGGTCTGTCCACACCTACATCCTCCGCCGTGCGGTAGTCGGTAATCTCGTTGTAGAAGGCGGCAAGCTCCGGCACCTTGATGAAATAGCGAAAACGCTCCTTCTGAACGATATTGTTCGTTACGTTGAACTCAAAATCGGTCGTCTTTTTGGCGAAGATGGCAGCCCAAGCATCGAAACAGCGGATGTCCTGCCGTTCCAGTTCGTTGGGGCGCAGGTATTTGAAGAGCAGGTACAGTTCCGTCAGACTGTTGGAAATGGTCGTGCCCGAAAGGAACGTAGCCCCCAAGTCCTTGCCCGTGCGTTCCTGTATGGTACGGATGGCAAAGAGCATATTCAGGGCCTTCTGGCTTCCTTCCGAGTTTCCCAATCCCGCCACACGGTCATGACGGGTGTTGAAAGTCAAGTTCTTGAACTGGTGACTCTCGTCAATGAAGATGTGGTCGATGCCCATCTGCTTGAAGTCCACCACATCATCCGTGCGGGACTTGATAGCGTGTTCCACCTTCTCCAGCTTCGCCACAAGGTTGTGCTTGCGCTTCTCCAGCCCTTTCAGCATCGCCCGCGACACGTTCTTGCCCTGCTGCCGCAAGACTTCGAGGTTTTCCTCCACCGTGTCAAGCTCCGCCTGCAGGATGCGCTGCTGCAACTCCGGTGACTGCGGTATCTTGCCGAACTGGTCGTGCGACATGATGACGCAATCGTAATCGTTATTTTTGATGTTGTTGAAAAAACGCACGCGGTTGGCGGTCGAGAAATCCTTTTCAGAAGCGTAGAGAATCCTCGCATTGGGATATGCCGCCTGATAGGTGGCGGCAATCTCCGCCACATTCGCTTTCAGCCCGATAATCATCGGCTTGTGCGCCAAGTTCAGACGCTTCATCTCATGTGCCGCTATGCACATTATCAGCGTCTTGCCGGTTCCACAGGCTAAGCGCAAAGCGCCTTGCCGTCCTTTCGGACGGTAGGTTTCTAAACGCTCGCCACCGAACCGTACGTACACGTCTCCATGTATACGGCTCTCCATGGTTATTTTCAGTCTATTTCTTTTCATGAATCTTACGATAACAATTTTCACATACTGCTATTGTTTTTCTCTGTCTGGCAATCATGAAGCGTTCCCACTCCTGTTTGCCTTTCAGGTCTTTTAGCTTGCGGACATGCACCATTCTAAGGTTGTCCTCCGCTCCGCAATATTCACATTCACGGGCTTTCAACCGAGCCATAAGGCTGGTACTTTCAGTCCCGCGATAACTGGGCATGATATGCGCATTGTCAATACGCGCGTCTTTTCTCTGCTTGAACCCTCCATGATAAATAGTACGTTCCAACATTTCGCCCTTGTTGTTTTCATACCTTACTGTAAAGACTTTATTCCGGCAATATTTACGGATTATTTTCCTTACGGTTGATTCATACTTGGATGATAATGTTTTATACATACTCTCTTTCATGTAGTAATAGAAACTATTGAGAATGTTGACATTGTTTGCAATACAGTAGTAGTTATAGATTCCCCGAATTTCCGAATTGTATCGGTTGAGTATTTCAAGGTCATCATTACTACGGAGATACGGGCGTGAGGTCGATTCCCATGCTTCCTTGCCATTCTTGATTATTATGCGCATCGCATTATAGTCAAGCAGTTTCTTTCTCATAACCTCATAAGGCAGGAGAAGAACCACTTTATGGTCAAGTGAGCGTATGGGGATTCCTCTGAAATCCTTTCTCGTCTTGTCCGTACTGCGGACTGTAACATCAAAGCCGAGAAATTTGGCTGCGTCGTGTGAGTTGGTGATTAACGTCTTTTCATCCGAAAGTTCGAGTTTCAACGTATCTTGCAGAAAGGTCTTAATGTCCCCCTTTGCTTTTACACAGTCCTCTTTACTTCCGATTACGCAAATCAGAAAATCATCGGCATAGCGTACATACCTCATGCGTTTGAAGTTTTCGTCCATGTCAAGAGTTGCAGGAAGTTGTTGCATCTCACGGTGGAGAATGGCTATCTCCCTGCGCAATGCTTCTTTCTTCTGCTCGTCTGTTTCATTCTTCAGTTTCTTTACACGTTTGTCCTTACGATTTGCAACCCTTTTATATTCGGGGTTGCGTACACGTGCTTTACCTTTATTGAAGACGTTTATGTAGTTCCGCATAAATTTATCGAGTTTGTCAAGATAAATATTCGCCAAAATCGGACTTATTATGCCTCCCTGCGGTGTTCCGATATAGGAATTTTTGTACTCCCATTGTTCCATGTAGCCTGCTTTGAGGAATTTACGTATCAGTCGCAGGAAACGCTCGTCATTGATTCTTTCAGCAAGGATTCCGATTAAAACATCATGGTTGATGTTGTCAAAGAAACCCTTGATGTCTCCCTCGATGAACCAACGTGCTCCCGTACCTCCCTTTTGTAAGGAAGCCATAGCCGTATGACAGCCACGGTGTGGTCTGAATCCATGCGAGCAGTCTTCAAAATGACCTTCGTAGATGGATTCAAGAATCATCCTTACAACTTCCTGTACAAGTTTGTCCTTAAAGGCTGGTATGCCTAAAGGACGTTGCTTGCCATTCTTTTTGGGAATGTAAATTCTCCGTGCAGGGCACGGACGGTAACTTTCGTCTTTCAACTGTCCAATGATAGAGTGAATGTGCTTTATGCTCATTCCGTCTATGGTCTGCCCGTCTGTGCCTTTCGTATAGTTGCCCGCATTCTGCGACAACTTTTGATAGGCAAGTGCGTACAGATTTTCATTGAACAGCAGTCGGTAAAGCCGTTCAAACTTGTAATTAGGGTCTTGGCTGTGCCCAGCCAGACTGTTTAATACATTTGCTGAATCTCTCATAATGTCTCACACATCATTCGTTAAACATATTAAATAATAACTCACTGTCTCCCTTCGCCATGTACAAGGCTTTCCCTTGCTCGGACTACTACGGAGACTCTGTTGTCATATAGGATATTCAGGGGGCAAACCCCATAGCCTTTCGGCATTCCTACTTAGACAATCCCCATTTAGACATATAGTAACATAGCTCAATAGATTGTCGGATGCGATTTTCGTCCTTTTCCGCTTATTGCGGCTGTTCTGCAATCGGTTTTCGGCTCTCGTACTTGAGGTAGGAAAGTAGAAGTATTGCAGCCCGACGTTTGTAACTATCTTCCGTCGGGGTTTACCAACTAACAACTCGGACTGTCGTTCAAACAGTATAGTCTTCATCCTCATATCTATCATTTCATTTAGACATTCAGTAGCAGCATGATAGTTAGCTGACTTATGCCGTTTCCAACATGCGACACTCCCCACCGCCTTTCGGCTAAGTGGATAAGTTGGCTAATGACCGGCGTTGAAAACCCTTGCCGGGTAGGTTGCTAAGCCTACATTTACTATATGCCCTTATGGGCGCAGCACCTCGTGGTCGCAGATCCCGCCGCCGTTCTGTTTCAGCATCCAGACGCAATCCTTCTGCGACGGGTAAACGCTCTTGATTCCCCGGCTTGCCAGCCCTTTCAGGTTGAGGTCGGGAAAAGTCTGGTGCGAGCCGTCATACTTCGGGCGCACGAAACAGTTGAACTTGCGGTTATACATCGTCGTGAGCCGTTCCTTGAACTGCGGCGACTGTTCTTCCAACCATTCGGAGAACCCGTTACGGATTTCGTCTATCTTCGCGTTGGCGAGCTGTATGCCCTCGCTGTCGCGTACCTTGATGTCGTTGCCGTTCTCGTCCTTGCCGATACTTTTCATCATGTCGGGGCAGGTGTTGTGCAGGGCGTGCTTCAACAGGTGCATACCGTCATAGTTCCGGTAATAGCCCTTTACTAAAAACTCGTCCGTGATCTTCATGGTGCGGTAGCCGCACGCCACGGAAAATTCGTCCATGCTGGCGGAATAGGCGATTTTCACGTCCGTGTCGAAAAGATGGCTCATGTATGCGGCATACACGCCCGTGGGAATCCAGCGTTCACCGAAGTTGAAGTCGAGGTCTTCAAAGGCTATGCGCTGCGGTTCGGCTTCCTTCAATGCCTCCCACGCCTGTTTCACCTCCGGCATCCGCTCACTTTCGGGATTGTCCTCCATCCAGCCCTCTATGCGTTCCGCCTTCTCTATCACGTTCCCCGCGATGAAGCGGTCTTTGATTTCGTAACCGGTTACGAGCGGGTTGTAGAAGATGCGCCCCTTGAGGGCACCAAGCAGTTCCTCTTCCGTAGTGTCGGTTATCTCCTGCATATAGCCGAGATTGACCGTGCCGAACTTGTTGAGCGATGCGGACAAGGCTTCTTCGGGAGAGCCTGCATTGACACGGCTCTCCACCGGGAAGGAAACGGGACGGTCGAAGATGTCCGCCTTGACAAACTTGCCGTCCTCCGCACGTTCCAGCGAAAGGATGTCGCGCCCTCCGGCATCCATCATCACCAGTTTCACGTTCTGTCTGGCGTTGAGGTTACCGTAACGCATGACAAACTCATCGTAGTAGGTGTTGAGATACCCGCGCTGCGGTTTGTGTTCCGTATGGTTCTCCGTCTCGTGGCTATACAGACGTTCGTAAGCGTCACGGAGCGATATATACAGCATCGCTTTCTCTTTTTGATAGCCACGGAGGTCGAGCGGTTGGAAGGTCGCACCGTAAGGCGTGAGGTCTTTCAGGTAACCGAGATTGCGTGAAGCATCCAGCACCATCGAGCCGTCACGGTGGTGTGGCTCCAGCAGGCCGTTGAACGGACGGGGAGAAAGGTCCATGACTTCCTCCTTCGGCTTTTCCGTTTCAAGTTCCGGGAACAGGGAAGTGGCAACCGTTTCGGAAGTAGGCACAACTTCTGCCGGTGTTTCAGGTTGCTTTATTTCTTCCGTTTGTTCCGGCTTTTTATCCATATTGTCCGAAGAAGGCGCAAAAGCTGGGTTCAACGTTTCTTTGATACCCATCTTTTTCAGTTGTTCCTGCCTGTGCCGTTCTGCCTCAAGCCGTAGGGCCTTGCGCCGTTCCGCTGTCAGGCTCATCATTGTCTCATAGAAGCCGTTGATGGGAGGATTGGTTTCCCAATCCAGAGTGGCGTAAATGTCGTCCGGGTCGTTTGGCTTTTCGGCATTTTCCGGCTTTTCTTCCTTATTACCGTTTATCGGCTTGGCGGCTTCAACGGGTGGAGTAACTTTGACTTGCGGTTTAGGCGTGGACGGCATAGGCTTCGGCTTGCTTTCCTTTTTCGCTGCCTTTTTCTTTTTTACCGGTTCCTCTATGGGCATACCCCAAAGGTCGAGCAGGGTAAGCTGCACGGCTGACGAATGATTGGGTTGGCGCGGCTCAATCTCCGGCTTTTCCTCTATGGGCTGTGCCTGCGGCTTCTCCACTCCCTTGACAGGCTCAATTACAGAAACGGGGGCTATTACAGAAGGTGATACCTTTTCTGTTTTCGGAGCAGGTTGCACTTCCGCAGCCGTGCTTTCCTCCTTTGTCGGATGCAGCCTGTGTCTCTCATACAGTTTCCTGTCAAGTTGTTGCAGTTCTATTTTCAGATGCTCCCGCAAGTCTTCCGCCAGTTGTGCGATGTCCCCACAGTGCAGGAGTTTATAGGCTGGTTTCCCGTACGGGTCGGTACTTCTGATCAAATCCGTGTGTGAAAGCGAACCGATACTCCATACATACCCATTTACGGAAGTGCCGATAGGGGTCTGTTCGGTCTGCACGAAGAGTTTTTCGTTGTAATACAGTTCCCCGTTCTTTCCGCTGTTCTTTTGCAGGATAATCAGGTCGCTGCCCACCTCCGTTCCCGCGTTATCCGTAAAGAGGTTGTTCGGCAGGCGGGCTACGCCCACCAGATTGGCATGGTTCATCATATACTCGCGTATGGGCGCGTTGGTCGGGGCATCCAGTACCCCCTGCGAGGTGATGAACGCCACGATTCCGCCTTCACGCACCGCGTCAAGGCTTTTCAGGAAAAAGTAATTGTGTATCGTCCGTGCCGCCGAGAGCCTTGCAGGATCCTTGCTGCCCGAAAAATCCGGGTCGAACACCGCCACATCGCCAAACGGTATATTGGAGACAGCCAAATCAAAATGGTTCATGAACGGCTTTTCTATCTTCTCGAAGCCCTGTACCCTTACTTTCTGTCCGGGATGCAGGTGCTTCAGTATCTTGCCCGTCATCAGGTCTTTCTCAAAAGCCATGATGTCCGCGTCCGGTCTGTTCTCCAGCACGGCGTCCACGAATGCACCGACACCTGCCGACGGCTCCAGCACCCGGTCGGGACGGATGCCGTGTTCATGCAGCACGTCCGCGATGGTCCCGGTTATCTCCGGCGGGGTATAGAAGGCGGTCAGCACGGACTGCTTCATGGCATCCATATTCCGTTTGTACTCCGTCTCGTCTTTTGTGTTCTCCCGCAGCAACCTGTGCAGTTCCACGGTAGGGGCAAACAGTTCGAGGTCGGACTTCGCCCAGTGGACGGCATCCGTCAGTTCCCTTGCAGGGTTGAGTATGTTCTTCAGTCCCCCGAAACCGCAATAACGTTCTAACAAGAGCCGTTCGCGTGCGGTGGGTGTGCGCTGTTCCCTGTCAAGGAGGAATGCCGTCCGTATCGCCTCGATGTTGTCCCGCAGCCTCTGTTTGCGGTTAAACGCCATACTCTTCGATATAGAGGATGACGGCTCCCGTCAGCTCCGTGTAGAGCAGGTCATATTCGGGCGACAGGGCGAAATTGTCGTCCGAGAGGTCATAGATGGAGAATACGTTTCCGACAAGCGGTAGCAGCTTCTGGATAAAGGCTTCACATTTTTCTCCCGGTACTTCACCCGCAAATTCGTTCTCCACGACTTCGCGCAGGATGGCGTGCTTGGAGTAGCGAAGGCCCTCCGTCAGCACCTTCATCGCCAGTTCCTGCGCCCCGTCGGCAGGATAGCCTTCGAGCCTTGCCCGTTCATACGCTTCGGCGGCACGGTCGGTTCTTTCTCGGATGAAGGCTTCATCGGCTGCCTGTTCGAACTTGTTCGTGGTGAGGTAGTCCAGCAGGTACAGACCGTAATAGGAAAAGTCGGTCCGACCCTCGTTTTTCTTCTTGTTGTTCATTTCTTTGGAATTTAGTGGATTGATAATGATGATAGGGATAATCGTTGGAAAACGAGAAGAAAAAGGCACCCGGTATCCCTCCGAGTGCCACCACTAAATCCAAAGTATGAGTGTAATCCGGTATCGAAGAACAATTCATTACTCTGAACCAGTGGCAAAGTTAAACATTTATTTTCTTCTTTTCGCAGAGGTCGCTTTACTTTTCCTTTCTGGGAACACGAAAACCGTGTTATAGTCCCCGTCAAAGGCGACTACGGCATCAAAACTCTTGCCCTGCTTGCTCTTGAATCCTTTGAGCAGTTTCGTGTGTCCGTCGGTGAGCAGGTTTTTGATTTCATCATCAGAGAGGGTGCGGTTTGCTTTCAGGCGGAACACGGGCAGACCGCACTCCGCGTTGTCGCAGCGGACGACCTTGCCGTAAAACTGCATCGTCCCCGCTCCGCACTTGGGACACTTGCAGCCGGAATCCCTGCAGGCGAACAGCTTGTCGCACGACAGCAGTTCGGAGGTAATTTCCCGTGTATATGCCTCAATCTTCCTGCGGAAGTCATCGGCGGGCAGTTCCCCACGCTCGATGCGTGCCAATTCCTTTTCCCATTCGCCCGTCATGGCGACATCGGCAATACGCATCGCCTTCACGACCGAGTAGAGGGCAAGCCCTTTTTCGGTGGGGACAAGCGACTTCTTGCAGCGTTCCATATAGCCGCGCTTGAAAAGCGTTTCGATGATGGACGCACGGGTGGCGGGCGTGCCGATGCCGCAATCCTTCATAGCCTGCCGCAATGCGTCGTCCTCTATCTCCTTGCCAGCCGTTTCCATCGCGGACAGCAGGGTGGCTTCGGTATGCAGCGGCTTGGGTTTGGTCTTTCCCTCCGTGATGGAGGCGGCTTTCAGTGCCAGCGTGTCGCCTTCCTGCCAACAGGGAATGGCGGCGGTTTCCTCTTGGCTGTTGTTCTCTTCTCCATTCTCCTTGCCATAGACGGCACGCCATCCGGCTTGCCTGATGATGCTGCCTTTTGCCACGAACTCCACTCCGGCACACTCTGCCGTGACGGTGGCAGTGTCCTTGACGCATTTTTCGGAGAAAGCCTCAAGCATGCGCCCGGCTATCATGTGATAGACGGTGCTGTCCTCTTTGGAGAGGAACAGCGGCTTCTCGCCCGTGACGAGCAGGGCATGGTGGTCTGTCACCTTGCCGCCGTCCAGGCTGCGGCGTGTCGGCACGACTTTCGGCTGCAACTTGCCCTTCCATTCGGGCAGGCTGCCGATGAAGGCAAGCAGCTTGGGGATTTCCGCGAACACGTCTTCGGGAATGTAGCGGCTTCCGGTTCGCGGATAGGTGATGAGCTTCTTCTCGTAGAGCTTCTGCGCGATTTCAAGCGTCTGTTCCGCCGTGAAGCCATGCTTGGCGTTGGCTTCCTTCTGGAGCGTGGTCAGGTCGTACAGGAGCGGTGTTTCCTCCGTCTTCTCCTTGCGTTCGGCTTTCGTGACGGTGGCTGTGCCTGCCGACTTCACCTTATTATACAGTTCCGTCGCGGACTCTTTCTCTTTCCATTTTTCGGAAGAGGAAAACTTCACCGTTCCTTCATCGCAGCCGTCCGTTGCGATATGGAGCTGCCAGAAGGCTTCGGGGGTAAAGCGGCGGTTCTCCCAATAGCGTGCGCACACCATCGCCAACGTGGGTGTCTGCACCCGCCCGACGGAGTAAGTGCCGTGTCCGGCGGCGATGGAGAGTGCCTGCGTGCCGTTGATGCCCACGAGCCAGTCTGATTCGCTCCGTGCTTTGGCGGCAAGATAGAGGTTGTCGTATTTGTCGCCCGTTTCGAGGTTGCGCAGTCCCTCGCGGATAGCCTTGTCGGTAAGCGAGCTTATCCAGAGGCGGACGAACGGGGTGGTGCATCCGGTATAATGGTAGAGGTAGCGGAAGATAAGCTCACCCTCGCGTCCGGCATCGGTCGCCACGATGATCTGTTCGCTTTCCTTGAATAGCCGGGCGACGGTTTTAATCTGCGCCACCACGCTGCTGTCAGGCTTGTAGCCCTTCTCCGTCTTTACCTGACGGGAGACGAGCGTGAAGGTGTCGGGTATGACGGGCAGGTTGTCACGGACAAAGCCGCGTATGCCGTAACCGTCGGGCATGGCAAGCTGCACGAGGTGTCCGAACGCCCATGTCACGGCGTAGCCGCCTCCCTCGAAATATCCTTCCTCTCTCTTTGCCGCGCCCACGATACGGGCGATCTCACGTGCCACAGACGGCTTTTCTGCAATGATTGTCTTCATATTTTTCTGTCGTTTTGAATTTTACAAATGTTACTTCGGATTTAGTGGCGGACACCGGATTACATCTTCATGCCCTTATTGTTTTTCTTTTGCGGCTTCTCCTGCTGCTGTTGCTGTGCGGTGTCCTTCGGGGCGGTCTGTCCCTTCCGCAACGGCTCCTTCAGGTTCTTGGTAGCCTCGTTGGTCTTGCCCTCGCTGTTCACCGCCACCTGCGTGCGGCTCTCGTTGGAAGGCGCGACCTTCTGCGCGTTGTCGGGGTTGGTGTCGTAGCGGTACGGGCGTCCCTTCTCCGGGTTGAACCTGATGTACATCGTGGCGTGGAAGCCCTGCTTGTCGGTCACGTTCTCCAGTTTCACGGCTTTGCCAGCCACGTAGTCGGCTTTCTGCTGCTCGGTGAAGTCCACGCCGCTCCATTTGCTGATGGGGCGGATGCTGCCGTCGGCGTTCGTCCACGTGTTGCGGCGTTGCTCCTTGTTCGTGTTGGCTGTGTTTTCCGTACCCTGCGCCTGTCCCTGTGTGGGGTTGTTCTTGGCTTCCTGTGCTTGTGCGGCACGTGGCGACCTGCCGGTTCCCGGCACGAACTCCACGCCGCGCTGCTCCACGTTCACTTGCAGGGTGGTGACGAACTTCCTGCCGTCCTTGCGCTCGATGAGTTTGTCGCGCACAGGCAGCCCGGCACGCAGCATGTCCTGCTCCTGCTTGGTGATTTCCGTCTTGCCGATGCGCTCCGGTATGCGCACCTTGTTTGCCGGGACATCCGTGATTTCGTTCGTCTTGCGGTCGATGCTGACGAACGAGGGGATGATCTCGCCCGTTTCCCTGTCCACGAGGTCCACAACCCTGCCGAGGTTGCCCGTTTCGCGCAGGTTCTTCCGGTCGTCGTCGGAGAACTTGTGTTCCTTGTACTCGTCGAGTTTCTGCTCCTTGCGGATGAAGTGCGGCACAAGGCTGACGTTGCCCTCGCCGTCCTTCTTGAAGGAGAGGCGGGCATCCAGCTCGAAAGCCTCTCCGCCGAAATTGGGCGACACCCTCACCAAGTCGGACTTGCCGTAGTTGAGCATCCGGTCAAGGTCGCCCGACTTTTCAAGGTCGTCGCGCTTCACGCCCCATTTCTCCTCCAACTCCTTCCAGTTGATCTTGCTCTCGTCGATGGGTTGGTAGCCCCGGTTGCTCTGCGCCTGCTGTGGGCTTTTCTGATTCTGTTCGTTTTTCTGTTCCATTTCTTCCTGTTTTTTAGGTTCGTCATCTTGTTTCTGTTCCGGTTGTTCCTGCTTTTCGGCGGACTGCTCCTCCTGTACTTTCTTTTCGTAGCCGGAGGTGTCCACCTTGTGGGGCGCAAGCATCTCCTTGTTGCCCTCGGGGTCTTTCAGCAAGTCCTTGATAACTTCCAGCAGCTTGTCGGCTTGGTCCGCCGCGACACGGTAGAAACCGAAGCGGCTGGGTTCCTTGCACTGCCGGAAGAAGTTTTTGAAGAAGTTGTCCAGCACGTCTCCGTGCCTGTCGAATTGCAGGAAACTCTGCGCGTTCTCCGCCTTTGCGGGGGTACGCTTGGGTGAGCCGTCGGCGTTAAGCCCGGCTACCACGCTAATCTCGCCCGTCTTCTCGTCGCAGACTATCAGCACGTCTTTTTCTGTTGTTTTCTTTGCCATTTGAAAAATGTTTTAATGGGTTATTTATTAAAGAAATTATGGATACGCGCCTTGTAGAAGGCTATATCTTCCTTGCGGAAATCCTTTACGTGTTCGGAGAGGAATGTCAGTACGTCCTCCTCGCTGTAATAGGTCTTTTTGCCGAGCGTCTTGTACGGCAATGCACCGATGCTGCGGTAGCGCTGCAGGGTACGCTTGCTTATCTGGAGCAGCATGCAGAGGTCTTGGTTGTCGAACATCCTGATACTTTCCATCGGGTTCGGGGCTTTGCCGGACGGTCGCAGGGAGAGCAGCAGCTCGTCCTGACGGTCGAGCCGTTCCATCAGCTTCTGCATCCAGTCCTCAAAATTGTTTCGTGTAAGCAGTTCCATATCTTATGTCCTCCTTCCTTTGGGTTTGCCGCCGCCCGTGCGCAGCGTGTGGTTGCGTTTCAGTTCCGTCAGTGTCGCTGCATCTTCTGCCACGGTGCAGTCTGCGAGCAGGCGGTCTATTTCCGACCGGCGGTAGCGGCATTTGCCGCGCAGCACGATATAGCCGATGCGCTGTTCGCTGCGCATACGTTGGAGGGTACGGGTACTCACGTTCAGCAGGTGCGCCGCCTCGCGGGTGGTGAGCAGCATGTCGGAAGACTCTCCCTTCCTCTCACCGGAAACGGCACGCACATAGACCGCTATCTCGGCTATCTGTTCCGTCAGGGCGGTGAAGGCGGAACTTTCAATCGTTATCACTTTCATATTTTGTCCTTTCTTTTGTTTCTCTGCGGCAAAATTCGGCAATAAACAAAAGGGGCTTTAACAACTCATTACGTGACTCACGTAAGATTTTCTTTGAAAGTGACTCCGTAACCCGGACAACCGGCGCAACAAGCTGCCGTATAGCGGAAAACGGCACGCATTCAAGGCGGCTGCGTTACCTTTGCGGTAAATCATTAAATGTTTTGGTATATGGAAATCGTATCTATCGAGAAAAAGACCTTCGAGATGATGCTGGCGTCATTCAACGCCCTCTCGGAAAAAGTCGCCGCCCTCAGGCGCAAAAGCGACGGCGGGCGGCTGGAAAGGTGGCTCACGGGCGAGGAGGTCTGCGGGCAGTTGAGAATCAGCCCGCGCACGTTGCAGACCTTGCGCGACAAGCGGCTTATCGGCTACTCGCAGATAAACCGCAGGTTCTATTACAAGCCGGAAGAAGTCAGGAGACTGATTCCGCTTATCGGCACGATCTATCCCGATGGAAAATGACTCTGTTTTTATTAACCACTTAATCCGATGTTATGATGAACGAGAACAACGAGGTTTTCTCAATGGAGGACGAGCCGGTTGCCACCGCGATACAGAATATGCTCAAAGGCTCCAAATGGCTCTCCGCATTTTTGGAAAGTTACCGTCCGCCACTGGACGGGGAACGTTACCTGACGGACAGGGAGGTGGCGGAGTTGCTCCGTGTGAGCCGCCGTACCTTGCAGGAATACCGCAACAACAGGGTGCTGCCCTTTATCCTTTTAGGCGGGAAGGTGCTTTACCCCGAATCGGGATTGCGTGACCTGTTGGAGGCGAATTACCGAAAGCCGATGGAATAAAGACGGCATGAAAACGAAACAAAAGGAAACGGACAACTCAAATTGGGCTGTCCGTTTCCTTTTGTTTCGTCTATATGTATGTTCAGCAATACCCGGCTTTCCCGTTCTGTATGAACATCACGTATGCCTGTCGCTTTTCGTTCGAGAGAGCTTTACACACCAGCCACGTGCGGAACACGTGCGTGCAGTAGGTGTTCAATCTGAAAGCGACGGGGATGATAATCTCAAGCGAGTAAACATCCGCATACAGACCGTTTTCAAGTTGAATGTAGCGACATACCTCGTAGTCACTCAACACGTCCGTTTTGAGGATGGCTTTGATGGCGGCGTTCACTGCCGGGACACCTGTGTGGAACAGTCCGGCGATTTCTCCGGCGGTCATCCATACATCGTTACCGGTTACGCTGACCGACTTGTCCTCTATGATGATTATGTCACGTTTCATGGCTTCTCTGTTTTTAGATGGTGCAACCTGCAAATTCCTCGATTTGGTTCAATCTCGCGGCAAGGTTCTCCATGTCTTGGTTGAGCTTCTCTTTGGTTATCTTCGCGTATATCTGCGTTGTCTTTATACTCTTGTGTCCCAGCATGGAACTGACTGTTTCGATGGGTACACCGTTGGAGAGGAACACCGTCGTGGCTGCCGTATGGCGGCTTTGATGCCACGTGATATGCTTGGTGATGCCGCAACGCTTGGCGACGGCACGGATTCCGGCGAGGCACGTGTTGTAGTGGGGAACAGGGAAAATCCTGCCGTTTTCGCACAGTCCGCGGTATTTGTCGATGATTTGTTTCGCAATGTCAAGCAGGCGGATGTTAGACACCACGCCCGTCTTCTGGCGGTTGATGTTTATCCACTCGTGTTCATCGAAGTAGGTGCGGATGTTCTCTTCCGTCAAATTGCGCATATCGGCGAATGACAAGCCCGTGAAGGCGCAGAACAGGTAGAGGTCGCGGTATAGTTCCTGTTTGGCGTTCTTCAGTTTACCTTCCATCAGCAGGCGGATTTCGTCTTTGGTCAGGAAACTGCGTGTCGTTTCCTCCTTCTTGATTTCATACTCCCTGAACGGGTCGCGTGTGAGCCATTCGTTGTTGATGGCGATGAACACCATCGTCCGAAGTGGGCATACATACAGCCACACGGTATTGGTGCAGCAGTGTTTGTCCGTGCGCAGAAACATCTCGAAGTCGGAAATGAAAGCGGGGGTAAGCTCTTTCAACGCGATGTCCTTCACGTGGTAACGGATGTTGAGAAACTCTTGCAGGTGCTTGTAAACGGTCTTGTACTTCAAGAGTGTGCCTTTGGCTTTCATGCCTGCTTCCACCTGCTTGGCATAGTCCTCGTTGTGTTGCTGGAACACCTGCATCAGCGTGTGATAGCGGTGTTCCAGTCCGAGAAAGGCGTTCTTCACCTTCTCTGCCGTGACGAAGTTGTCACGCTCCATGATTTCCTGATAGTGCTTGTTGATGCGCACCCGCATCTTGTCAAGCATGCGGTTCGTTTCGAGTGCCGCCGTGCTTCTGCCCGTGACACGTCCCCCTTTGGTGTCCCACAACTTGGGATCGATGGTCAGTTTGCAACTGAATTGCGTCTGGCTGCCGTCCACCGTGATGCGTCCCATGACGGGAACCGTCCCGTCTTTTTTCACTACCTGACGTTTGAGGTAGTAAATAACTGAAAATGTACTCTTCATCGTCCTTAATTTTTTTTGTTCAAAATTAGTTGGTGAAGAGCCCTCCTCTGATACGCAAATCGCGGAAGAACGGCGCAATCTTTTTTCGTTACCGGATTTTTTGCGTGAGTTGTCAGTAACTCACTAATCCTTAAAGCCTTGTTTCGTTATTCGTGTCCATTTCGTCACCTATTGGGCGTGGTTACGAACAAGTAACGTAGCTCCGTCTTGATTTGGCTTCGGCGTGGATTGTAATGGCTCTCGGAATAATTGGCAGCGTAAATGAAACCCCTGTAAATCAAATCCATTACCATATTCTTCCGCATTTCACTTTTTTGTAGTAACTTTGTATGACAATATAGAGGTAATTCCATTCGGCAAAATAGAGAGATTCTTCAATGAACATCTTCGATGACCGCCTTTAATGTGTTAGGAACCGGACGTACTTTTCTTTAGCCTGGTTCAGCAACTCCTCTTTCAGGCAGATGTCTTTCCGGAAAAGCGAATGCTCCGGGAAGATTTCTTTTTTCTTGGACGCCTTGTTCCAATTTCCTACTACATGCCCCTTATAGAGAAGTACCGGAAAGAACAATCCGTTGTTGGTGAAAGCTTTGGAATAGTCCTCTTTGGGTAGGACGTCCGTCCGGTCCTTGTATCCTATCAGGTATTCGTCGTAGGAGGGAAGAAGGTGCAGGTTACCGGTCGCCTTTCCAGATGTCCGGCAGGAGTCATGGATGTACCATGTCTGGCTGTTCCATTGTTCGGACATCAGTTCCGGTTCTATCAGAGAAATGGCTTGCCTTGCTTCCGTTAAAGGCAAACCAGACCACCAGGAGAAGTCTTGCAGGGTAGCGGGGGCATGGCTGCGGAAATAGGCTGTAGCCAGGCGGGCCAGCGCTTCTTCTTTCGTCAGTTCGGGGGTAGGTGGAACTCTTTCGTCCAGAAGGGCATAGGTGTGTTGCCGTCCATGGCATTCTCCGCTGCACACAATTCCTTCGACTTCGGCACGCGACATAAAGCGGGTCATGTGGTAGTTGTCTGCAAGCAGTCCCGAACGTTCAAAATGTTCCGCAATCTCTTGTTTCGTCAGGCTTCGCTTCCCGCTGAGGATATTCCCAAGTACGGTATGGCTTCTGTCATATTGCTGTTCCGTGATTTCCAGACCATGTCCTTTTGCATAAGAATCATTGGCGGATTTGATGCGTTGTGCAGAGAGTTTCAGCATCCAACGAATGTCTTCTGCTGCTACCAGGTGCCATGTGGGACGCATTACGTGGGTTCTCAGTATTTCCCCTTGATGCAGGGCTTTTTCCACGGCTTGAATTCCCGGTGACTTCAGCCGCATACCTACGGCCCATTTCACCATTGTATAGTCTTGTGCCTGCATGGCGCCCATCCAGGAGATCAGTTCTTTCGGGTGGCCGAAGAGTGGAGTGGACAGTTGCTGGTTCTGTAAGCGTATTTCAGGGATTCTCATGTCGGTATGGTATTCGTTTGTATCAATAGGAATCGCAAAGATAAGAAAAGCAGGTCATCGCAGGGTATATCGTGTCCGCAATTATATTCTTTTGTTTCTTTTAACAGCTACTAATATAGCTATCTTTTATTTTTGCAACACACAAATTTGGAAAATATTCATAATTAAACAACCATAAGAACTTTTTTATGACTATGAGAACAAATTGTATTTTATTGTTAGTTATTTTGTTGGGAGCCTTTCCCTTAAATCGTGTACATGCCGATGAATCTGGAAGCATAATTCTGTACACTCCTTACACAAAAATTTCCGTGACGCCCGGAGCGTCCATTGATTACAGCATTGATTTGATTAACAACACGGACAGGGTTACAAATGCAAATCTCTCGGTCAGCGGATTGCCGGGCAGTTGGAAGCATGAAATCAAGTCAGGCGGCTGGACCCTCAGCCAGCTTTCTGTACTGTCCAAGGAAAAGAAAACGTTCAATTTGAAAGTGGAAGTTCCTCTAAAAGTAAATAAAGGAAGTTATCATTTCACAGTATTTGCCGGAGAAACCAAACTGCCGTTGGAGGTGGTCGTGGCCCAGAAAGGAACTTACCAGACCGAGTTCACTACCGACCAGCCCAATATGCAGGGCAATTCCAAGTCCACCTTTACCTTCAATGCCACTTTGAAAAACCAGACGGCCGACCAGCAGCTGTATGCGCTGATGGCCAATGCCCCCAGAGGCTGGAGTGTCGTGTTCAAGCCTAACTATAAGCAGGCCACTTCTGCCCAGGTGGAAGCGAACAGCAGCCAGAATGTGAGTATAGAGATTGTCCCTCCCGCCAATGTGGAAGCCGGCAATTACAAGATTCCGGTACGTGCGGCTACTGGTACGACTTCTGCCGACTTGGAGCTGGAAGTTGTTGTCACGGGTTCCTACGAGATGGAATTGTCCACGCCCAGAGGATTGTTGAGTACCGAAATCACAGCAGGAGATGTGAAGCGTATCGAGTTGGTGGTCCGGAATACCGGTTCTTCATTGTTGAAAGATATCCAGCTTTCTGCCAATAAGCCCGTGGACTGGGAAGTGTCTTTTGAGCCTTCGAAGATTGATATGCTGAAGGCGGGGGAAACGGCCAATGTCGTAGCTACCATGAAAGCATCCAAAAAGGCATTGCCCGGAGATTATGTGGCTACCATGACGGCCAAAACTCCTGAAGTGAATACAGACGCCCAATTCCGCATTGCCGTGAAAACCCCGATGATATGGGGATGGGTGGGCGTTTTGATAATAATCGTTGCCATAGGTGCCGTATGCTATCTGTTCCGTAAATATGGAAGGAGGTGAGCATGGACGAGCGAGTGATTGCATTGACAGACTTGACCAAGCAGTATGGGCGCTTCACTGCCGTAGACCGCATTTGCTTGACTATCCGTAAAGGGGAGATTTTCGGATTATTGGGGCCAAACGGTGCCGGCAAGTCAACTACCATCCTGATGATGCTGGGACTGACGGAACCCACTTCCGGCTCTGTGGAGATTTGCGGTATCGACTCTACCAGGCATCCTATCGAGGTAAAGCGGAAGATAGGCTATCTGCCCGAAGATGTGGGGTTTTATGATGACATGACCGGTCTGGAAAACCTTATATATACTGCGCGTCTCAATGGCATTTCGGATGCCGAAGCGAAAGTCAGGGCGCTGGAGCTGATGGAGCATGTGGGGCTTGCCGGACAGATGAAAAAGAAGACCGGGAAATATTCGCGCGGTATGCGCCAGCGATTGGGACTGGCGGACGTGCTTATCAAAAATCCGGAAATTATAATCCTGGATGAACCTACTTCGGGAATAGACCCTGCCGGTGTTCAGGAGTTCATCGAGCTCATTAGGCAGTTGAGCCGGAAGGAGGGACTGACCGTCTTGTTCTCTTCCCACCACCTGGACCAGGTGCAGAAAGTTTGCGACCGCGTGGGACTGTTCAACAGTGGGAAGCTGGTCACCTTGATTGATATGTCTGATTTGAAGGACAAGCATCAAGAATTATCTGATATTTATAGCCATTATATGGAGGAAGGAGGAGAAAGGCATGAATAAAGTCAATTATCCTTTTTGGGTAGTCGTTAACAAGGAAATATCCGACCATGTGAAAAGTTGGCGGTTCATTATCTTGATGGGAATCATTTTGCTTACGTGCATGGGCTCACTCTATACCTCGCTTACCAACATAGGTGCCGCCATCAAGCCCAATGACCCGGACGGTTCGTTCCTTTTCTTGAAGCTGTTCACAGCCTCGGATGGCACATTGCCTTCTTTTGTGCAGTTTATCAACTTTCTGGGGCCGTTGTTGGGGATTGCGCTGGGATTTGATGCTATAAATTCGGAACAGAACAAGGGGACGTTGAGCCGTATGCTGTCACAGCCCGTTCATCGTGATTGCATTATCAATGCCAAGTTCGTGGCTGCATTGATTGTGATAGGTATAATGCTGTTTGTACTGGGATTCCTCGTAATGGGCTGCGGGTTGATAGCGATAGGCATTCCTCCCACAGCAGAAGAATTTTGGAGGATTGTATTCTTTCTCATAATCAGTGTATTCTATGTGGCATTCTGGCTGAATCTGGCCATTCTGTTTTCGCTTTGCTTCCGTCAGGCGGCCACCTCGGCATTGGCTTCGGTGGCGGTATGGTTGTTTTTCAGCGTGTTCTATACGATGATTGTCAATCTGGTTGCCAAGGCATTGAGCCCTTCGCAGCTGGCATCTCCTTATCAGATAGTCAGTTACCAGAAATTTATTCTCGGTCTGATGCGTCTGGCACCTAGCGAACTGTTCAATGAGGCGACCACAACGCTGCTGATGCCTTCCGTCAGAAGTTTGGGGCCGCTCACTATGGAGCAGGTTCAGGGGGCCATTCCCAGCCCGCTGCCATTGGGACAGAGTCTTTTGGTGGTGTGGCCGCAGCTCACCGGACTGATTGCGGCTACTGTCATCTGTTTTGCCCTTTCGTATGTCATATTCATGAGACGGGAAGTCAGATCACGGTAATGATAAGTATGTTTTATTGAGTGTTGAAAGTCCGTTCCGGCATTGGTTGCTTGAACGGACTTTTAATATTATTTGCCCGAACATTTGGTAATTCCAAAAACTTCCCTTACTTTTGCGCCCCGAACAAGGAGAGGTGCTCGAGTGGTTGAAGAGGCACGCCTGGAAAGCGTGTATACCCCTAAAGGGTATCGGGGGTTCGAATCCCCCTCTCTCCGCTAAAATAGAAAAATTAAAATCGTAAGTCTCTGAATTTTAATGGCTCAGGGACTTTCTTTTTTCTGTTACTCCCTCTTTTTTAGGATACCTCATAGCAGAAGACTTTAGGAGTTCTGTAAAAAGAAGAAAGAATTAGTGTTTCAAGTTACTTATGTTAGAAATTATTTTCTCATTTATTAATAATGTATCTGAATGGAGTGCGTAGTTGCGTAAGTAAGTGACGTGATGTGTATATATACGATATAATTTTCCAAACTTAATTTTATAGCTTGGGATGGAGAACTGCTGGGAGGGATTAAAGTTAATAATAGGATGTAATTCGGTATTTTGCAATGATAATTGTCATGTTTAATACTTAAATAACTGTTGTGCCAAGTTGTACAAGTCATTGCGCCACGTGTACCACGTGTGTCCACCGGGGGCTTCGCTGTACTTGTAGTTGATACCTGCTGCGTCAAACAGTTTCAGCATGGCTTTACAATTGTTGTAAGCGATGTCCTCTGGACCACCTTGCGTGAAATGCAAGGCGTGCACTGTGTGGTTGAAGTCTTGAGCGATGGTCTTGAGGTAGGTGCTGCGTTCGGCGTACATTTTCTTGTTCGTCTCAAACCATCCAGAGCTCAATACCCATAAGTAGCCGAATTCTTTGTAGTGATTCAAGCCTGCTTCCAAAGTTTCCATGCCGCCCATGGAGAGGCCTGCTAAGGCACGATGGTCTTTGTCGGTCAGTACACGGTAGTTGGCTTCGATGTAAGGGATGATGTCATTCATCAGGTCTTTGGCAAATAGAGGTACTTCGTCCATTAGGTTTTCTGTGGCAATGGAGCCGTTGGGCATCACCACAATCATGGGTTGCATTTTGTTCTCGGCTAGTAAATTGTCGAGTATGTTGCCTGCGCAGCCTACCGTAGGCCAAGCAAGGTCAGTATCACCTCCGCCATGTATCAGGTAGAGCACCGGCAATTTTTCCACACTTTTCTCATAACCCGCTGGCGTCCATACGTGCAGGCGACGGGTAGTCTTCAGAGTCTTTGAGTGATAATAACGTTGAGCTATTGCACCATGGGCAACATCTTCCTTCATGGAGAAAAAATCGCCATCTTTTGCCTCCACTTTCAGTACGGCTGAGATTTCATGTGCCTCGGGAGACTTGGGATCGAACACTTTCACACCATCTACTATAAAGTGGTAGCGGTAGGCTCCAGCTTTTACTGGAGGTACGGTCACCGTCCATACACCAGAGACCGATTTCATCACATCTGGCTTCTTTCCCCAAGGAATAATGTCACCCTCGATGTCTACTTTCTTGGCTTGGGGTGCGTAGATATTCAATGCTATCCTGCCGTCACTCAGCACTTTGACTGATTGGAGCGTGTCGTTAGGGGTAGGCGTACGTTGCCATTGTGCTGCCATAGGCATTATACCGCAAACACAAAAAAATGCTGTTAAAATGAATTTACTCTTCATTGGAATTAATTTTAAGATTATAAATAAGACAGCTATCTCATGGTGCGGAAGCAACCGGATGGTAGCCGATATGTATTGCCTTTCCTATTGTCCTACTCTAATAGAACAATAGGAAAAATGCTTGGTTTACTCTGTTAACACTTTGCGTGCTTCGCGGTCAGGGTCGTAGACTACTTCGCACTGGTCGTTCAACATCATCGTGGCTCCCTTGTCCGGTGTATATTGCGGCCATTCAGGCAGGCTTGCGCAATTGGGGCTACCCGTACGCATGAAGCTCAGTAAAGCGTCGGTCATCTTCGTGGAGAGGTCGCGCGGACGCTTGCCTCCCCCCGTATGGGTAAGCATAACGTCGGTATTCTTCAGCCAGAAACTGATGTCCAGACAATGGAAGGAACGCATGCGCCCGTCGAATAAGGGTGGCTCCCAGCCGAACCATGCTAAATAGACCGGTGCGCTTTGTTGTGCCTTGGCATTGATGGCTTCAATTACTTTCTCACGGGAGCTCATTATCAAGCCGAGCAATTCAATAGGTTTCTTGTCGGGAAATGCTTTTTCATAAGCCAATACAATATTCTGACCGTTTTTACCTTTCATTTTGTCCACCATTTCCACCAGTTGCGTTCTATTCATTTTTTCGAGGGTAGCATTGTCGCGGCTTATGGAGAACTCGCATGTAGTGGTGCTGAATAGCATGGGGACATGGGCCGAGGGAGCTTCCGGATCGGTATAAAATGTATCCATCGGGATGTGGAAGCCATCACCCACAGGCCCAAAAGAACCACGCATCATGCCATTGCCGCCTAGTTGCTTGTCATACTTAGCGGCTGCTCGGTTGGCCAGGACGATGTAGTCGAGCCAAGGTATTTCTTGCAATTTATTTATTTGCGAAGGTGGTAAACCTGCCTCTTTTAGGATGTATTTACCCAGTTCGGTACTGTAATTGTTATCTATTGCCCCCGTGATGTTTCCACTCAAGGCTACGGCCTTGTGCAACAAACCCTTTGTCTCGGCCATGGCTACCAGCGTGCACACTTTAGCTCCGCCGCCCGACTGGCCCATGATGGTGACGTTGCTCGGATCACCTCCGAATTGTGCGATGTTGTTGTGTACCCACTTCAGGCCGGCCACCAAATCGAGGATACTAACATTGCCCGACTCGGCAAACTTCTTCTCATCCACCCCTGAAAAGTCACTGAAGCCGATAGGGCCCAGTCGATGGTTTAATGAAACAAATACAATGTCTCCGTAGCGGCTAAGATTCTCGCCCCGATAGCTGTCTTGCTCAATGCTATTGCCATTTGTAAAACCGCCTCCATGAATCCATACCAGCACAGGGCGTTTCTTCGTGTCGGCCAAGGCGGGCGTCCAAATGTTTAGCATCAGACAGTCCTCGCTGACGCCATAGTAATTCCAATGGTCGGTAAATGTAGTGTATGTGTTGCGGTACTTGCCTGTCGTAATCTGCGGAGCCGTATCGCCCCAAAAGACCGCTGGACGGATGCCCTCCCAAGGCTCGGGTTCGCGGGGAGGCATGAAACGGTTTTCGCCCGCCGTGCTTGCCCCATACGGTATGCCACAAAAGGTGTATATATCTCTTAATAGATAGCCGCGCACTTTGCCATACTGAGTCTGTGCTACGGCAATGGAATCTCCTATATATAACTGTTGTTCGTCTTGCGAAACACTATTCGGTTGTTGCTCCGTCCTTCCGGCAGAGCAAGCGGAAAAGGTATACACGAAAATACCCGCGTAAAGCAGGGAGATGCCTTTCCTGATTTTCAACTTAACTGTTTTCATACGCAATGAATTTTTTTATTACAAAGATGAACATTTGTCGGCAAAGCTGATTTTCACCAGCTTCGTTGTTTTTGTCAATGGTTCACTTGATACTTGTCTGTTTCTTCATTCAGGTTGTCTGTATATTCAAAGGCAGGCATAGAAAAGAATCCACACACAGTTATGCAAAGGACAGACTGCGTGCAGATTCTGCATTGTCTATCACAATCTTTTTACTCAACTCTAATAACTGTTCTATAAAGTAACTTCACCTTCCAGACGGATATCTGCTGAAGAGGCACCGATAAGTAGTTTTACCTTACCGGGTTCCACAACGAACTTATCTTGAATTTCATCCCAATAAGCGAAATCCTCCTTGGGAATATCAAGCACCACTTCCTTTGTATCACCGGCTGCGATAGGCACCTTACTGAATGCCCTCAGTTGCTTCATCGGGCGTTCTACCTTTGATTCCGGATAGCTGGCATACAGCTGTACCACTTCCTCACCGTCGCGGCTACCCGAATTCTTTACCAACACGGTTACGGTAACCTTATCCTTGTCCTGCTTGACAGACTTGATTTGCTGGTAGTCGAATGTAGTATAACTCAAGCCATAGCCGAAGGGATAAAGCACATCATCCTTGTAGTACATGTAGGTACGTCCGTTACGAATGTCATAATCCATCATGTCGGGTAGGTCGGTAATGTCCTTCACCCATGTTTGAGTGGTATGTCCAGAGGGGTTGACCTTACCAAACAAGACATCGGCCAAACCGTTGCCTTGTTCTTGACTGCAATGCGTAATGTGCAAAATGGCTGGCAGATTTTCTTGACTCCAGTTGATGGTGTATGGGAAGCTGCTAACTAGTACCAAGATAGTGTTGGGATTGGCCTTGTACACCTGCTTCAGCAAGTCTTCATCGGGCAGCATCAGCGACTTTCTATCCACAGCTTCTCGTCCGTCGCTCGGCACGGGGCAGAAGAACCAGTCAGGACGTGTGCCATACGGATGGTTTCCTACGCATACCACAGCTACATCAGCCTCCCGGGCCGCATTTACGGCTTCATCTATTGCATTGTTGGTAGCATAAATCACTTCTGTTTGTCCATCTTTCACGGCGTTGCGAATGCCCTCTAAGATAGTAATCTCATATGCCGGTGTGCCGCTATACCAGTCTTGCACAATCTTATCGGCATAAGGGCCTATTACGGCTATCTTCTTCAGCTTGGAGGCATTGAGGGGCAGAAGATTCTTACTGTTCTTCAGCAGCACCACCGACTTGGCCGTCACCTCGCGTGCTAATTGTTTGGCTTCCTCACGTTCATAAGGAGGCACTTCGTTGGGGATGGTACCGATGTTCTTATAAGGGTCTGCAGAATCTTTTCCGTCCAGCAATCCTAGCCTTAAGGCTACGTATAGGTTGCCACGAATAGCTTTGTCAATGTCTTTCTCAGTCAGTAAACCCTTTTCTAAAGCTTCCTCAATATAGGGCTTATAAACATCCAAGAATTGTCCTGTAGTAGCCTTTACCACCGCAGCCGCTCCTTCGGCCATAGTGGGATAGGCATGGTGGGCATTGACTAGCAGCTTCAGTGCTCCGCCATCCGTGCAGATAATGCCGTTGTTGCCCCATTTGTCGCGAGTAATTTCTTTCAAGCAAGGATGTACGCACATGGCTGGGCCGTTCCATCCGTTATAGGCAGCCATAAAAGCATGGCTTTCGCCTTCGGTAATGCCTTTGTAGAAGGGATAAGCATAATATTCGTAGAATAGGCGCATATCGAAGTTGCTTGATGTGCTGTCTCTGCGATCTTCGTTACTGTTGGCCAGGAAATGTTTCATCAGGGCGGCAGTACGCCAATAGCGTGGGTTATCACCTTGCAAGCCTTTGATATTGGCTACTGTCAGTCTGGCAGTAAGGAAGGCATCCTCTCCGTAGCTTTCTTCCGTGCGTCCCCAGCGCGGATCGCGTGCCAAGTCGGCATTCGGAGCACGCATTACCAAGGCTGTACGCTTGTCTTCAGGACGTTGCATGTAGTAGCGCGCTTCAAGGGAAGCCTGCTCACCTACTTTTTTCACTAAGTCCACATCCCACGTAGCGCCCAGCCCATATGATTGTGGGAAAATAGTCGTAGGTCTATCAGTAGGAATTATTTTTCCATCTTCGCCTTTCTTACGTCCTCCCCAAGCAGCAGGACCACCCAAGGCCAATCCATGTAGGCCCTCGTGGTGGCGGCAAGAAAGTATGCCCAAACGGGGCACCGCTAGGTCGCTGCCGAGTAAAGCAATTTTTTCCTCCAGCATAAGTTCTTCCAGCAAGGCGTCAATACGCTTTTCGTCCGATAGTTTCGTGTTCTGAAATTTGTAAATTTTCTGCGCTCCGACCGATAGATAAGCCATCGTGAGGCACAACACAACAAATAAAGATTTCATTTTCATGATTACATAAATTGAGTTTGTAAACCTTAATATGTAGCAAATTTTGTTTTCTCACTTTAAAAATGTACAAAAACGGATAGTCTTGATGAAGGTGTCAAAATGACAACCAGTCGCAAACGGCATTCCTGTTTTTTTACACTCTCATTAAATTTCATATTATAAGCATATGGCTCTTATCACCAACCAGGATTTTGTTTCAAAACACCGTCAGATAATAGAATCTGGTTCGTGTTGACCATCATCAAACCTGCCTTGTTTATAAAGTTCTGAGGATTGAACGAGATGGTAGCAGGAGCACCCGCTGTCATCACTTCAACACCGTTTTGTTTGGCTAATTGGGCAGCCGCATAGTCTATGCCTTGGCGTAGCAAGTCGTAATAGTTAATGCCTTCGAAAGCAAATTCAAACTGACGTTCGCGCATTATGTTTTCTTTCGTAGCTTGTTTTTCGGTGTATAACGGAGAGGTGTTGCCATCTTTATCCTTAAAGGCACGTTCGCGAACCATGTTGAAATACTGTTGCGCATTAGGGCTACCCAACTCAGCTGCCATTAGTAACACGTCGGCATAGCGAACTTGAACATAATCCTGGTGGTTTGAAATCATCAAGTTACCCGTACCGTTTTCCATACCAGCATGTGTACCATCGGCAAAGGCCAATGGAGCATACTTCTTGATATAGTAACCGGTGTATTCCTGCGATTGGACAATACAAGTTTGAACCAACTGATTGTCTTCCAATCCCTCGCCTTTTATATCAATCACAGAAGCTGTACGCCGAGTATCGCCATCCTCATATTCCTCAACGAATTTAGGATTTACTGTAGCATATCCCCAACCTTGTGCATAAGGAGCCACACCTGTTGAGGTACGCAAAGCAATGTTTACTTGCCAACGGTTACCGTCCAAACCAGACCAGTTAACACTGGCTGTACATTTTACGGTTAATACTGTCTCGTTATTACCATCACCGGCATAATCGCCATATAGGGTAGTCATATCACCTACTTCTGCTTTTTGGGCACAAGCGGCAGGCCACAAACGCCGGTATTCGGGTATCAAAGCGTATTGACCTGAAGAAATAATGTCTTCCACAGCGGCTAACGCATCAGCCTTGGTCACGCCTTCAGGCTCTTGACCATAATAACCGGTGTAGTACAAATAAGCACGTGCCAAGATGGCCTCGCAAGCATATTTGGTAATCTTGCCATCGTTTGTTTCCGATTCAGCTTTGGGATAAGCGTTTGCCGGAATATTTTCGATGGCAAACTTCAGGTCATCGAAAATCAGCTTATACACGTCAGCGGGATCTGCCTGCGGTATATTTTCATCAGTAGGTTTGGTAAGCAAAGGAATGTTACCAAACTGACGTACCACATCGAAATATAAGAAGGCACGGATGGCATGGCACTCGGCCATATACTGAGTATGCATGCTACCCGTTTCGTTCCATTGAATGCTATTTTCGCGTGTGATTAATTCGTTGCAACGATAAATGCCTGCATAATAACCAGACCAACTGGAACCTGTAGAAGAAGGCATTTCTGAGAGGTCAAAGCGATCGGTCACACGCATACCGTTACCATCGGAAGCACCGGAACCGCCGAAACATTCATATCCCATTACTTCGGCGCTAACCAAGAAATTGACAGCGCTACCACATGTTGCACGTCTATAACCATCGTAGCAGCCCAACAAGGCACGATAGGCATCTTGCTCTGTTTTATAAAAATTTCCTGTCGTAGATTCGGTCTTTGATTCCACATCCAAGAAGCCCTTAGTGCAAGAAGTCATTCCCAAACTCAGGCATAAAATGCCTGCTGCAATTATGTTAGACCTAATATTTTTCATATTCATACGTATTTTTATAAATTAGAATTTAAGATTTACACCTACAAGAACAGTACGGGGGCGCGGATAATAACCATAATCTAGGCCCGATACCCAAGAATTGTTGGAAGAACCGAAACCGATTTCTGGATCCATACCGTCGTACCCGGTAATGGTGAATAGGTTTTGTACCTGAAAGTATAGGCGAGCTTGGCTGACTGCTTTGCCCTTGAATAATTTGGCGAAATCATAACCCAACGTAAGGGTACTTAGGCGCAGGTAGTCACCATTTTGTATAAATAAGTCAGAGAACTGATAGTTGATGTTGCTATCTGTAACGCGCGGAATCCGGTTACTGGTGCCTTCACCGTGCCACCGGTCAAGGATAGCTGTGGTGTAGTTTGGTGTAGGACGGGTGTGGTTACGGTAAGACTGCACAATCTGCTGGCCAAAGGCGCCGTTTGCCACGATGGAGAAATCGAAGCCTTTGTAAACGAAGCCCAAGTTCAAACCCAACGTGAAATCAGGAGTACCGTTGCCTAAGTTCACCTTATCTTTGTCGTTGATTTGACCGTCATGGTTTCGGTCCACAAAGCGCACATCGCCCGGCTGTACATTAGACTGCAGGATACCGTTGCCTACGGCACGCCATTCATCTATTTCCTGTGTATTTTGAAAGATACCGGCAGTTTTATAGCCCCAGAAATAACCGATAGGTTGGCCATTTTCTGCACGGTAGAATTCGCTGGCATTGTTGTACAACTCATCGCCTGCACCATGGATGATACCATCGCTGGTAGGAATGTTACCTACCTCATTCTTGTTGTAGGAACCGTTCAGTGAGATGTTATATTTAAAGTCCTTACCTAACGTGTCATCCCAAGTCAAAGCCAGTTCCACACCGGTGTTCTTTACATCGCCACCATTGATGTAAGGTGCGCCTGTACCAGCCGTATTCAGAATAGGAGCTGTGAGTAACCAATCCTTTGTTGTCTTCATATAGAAATCAAAGTTCACACCAAAACGGCTGTCGAAGAAGCGAGCGTCGAAGCCGATATTGGTCTGTTCAGAAGTTTCCCATGTCAACTTTTCATTGGCCAAACGGCTGGGATAAGCGCCCCAGTTGTTACCTAATGCCGCAGCTTCGGTAGACGAATTTTGATGCGAGTTACCGAAATAGTAATATATATATTGCGACGTGATAGGTGCTAAGTATTGGTAGTTGTCAATGTTTTGGTTACCTACTTGTCCCCAGCTGACACGTAGCTTAAAGTAGTCGAGCCAGCTACGGGTACTTTCCATGAATTTCTCGTTGGTCATGATCCAGCCTGCGGAGATGGATGGGAAATAACCGTAACGATGGCCACGGGCAAACTTGGAAGAACCGTCGGCACGTACCGTAGCGTTCAGCATGTAGGTCTCTTTCCAGTTCCAACCAAAGCGGACGAAGTAAGAGACCGTACGGTTTTCATCCAATGGATAACCGCTGACACCTAAACCACTGGCAGTAGAAGAAGCTGTACCATTGCTGATGTAAGCATGTTCCCAATCGTCGAATCCTTCTTTCAAGGAAGAATTGCTACCACTTAAGTAAGTGCCATTGTATTGGTAGGACTCCATACCGATCAAGGCATTGAAGGCATGGTCATTAACTTTCCAGTCATAAGTAGCCGTATTGGTCCATGTAAGTTCCAATACATGCTGCATATTTTGGGTAACACTGGTATTAGTATTACGGCTTGTAGAACCGAATTGGTATATCGGGTTGAAGTTGCGGTATTCATTGGTACTGTAGTTAGCACCGAATACAGTACGAATTTTTAGGTTCTTGATGGGCTGCAATTCGGCATAAGCGTTGCCGGAGAAGAAGACGTTTTTGTTTTGATTATGGCGCATCATCATTAAACCATAAGGGTTACCGCTTTCCTGATTCCAATCGGAATTGGAGGTATCATTGTAGGGCATGTCGTAAATGTTGTTATCGCTGTAAATGGGAACAAATGGAGCAATTTCGTAAGCGCCACGCAACGAGTTATCGTATTGGCCGCCTACGCCGACACCAGTCTTATCACGGTAAACGAAGCTAACTTGTTCTCCCACCTTCAGTAGATTTTTGAATAACTTGTGCTCAGAGTTGATGCGGAAGTTGTAACGGGAGAAGTTAGACACGTCCTTACCGCCAACAATACCTTCCTGTGACATGTAACCCAACGAAATGGCATATTGGGAAACCGTTGAACCACCCGTAATACCAAGGGTATAACTCTGCATTTGAGCATTGTCTTCAAACATTTTGTCCAGCCAATCTACATCATAGAGATTACCGTTTGCATCATAAATAGACTTATAGCCGCTCCAATTATATCCAGAACCGGTAGAGTTGCGGTGCGACTCGTCCATAATCATGATGTACTGTTCGGTATTCAATAAGTTCACTTCTTTTGCCACGTTCTGTACACCGAAGTAACCGTCGAATGACACTACAGCCTTACCTTCCTTACCGTTCTTGGTCGTCACCAACACTACACCGTTGGCTGCCTGCGCACCGTAGATGGCAGCGGAAGCGGCATCCTTCAAGATGTCGATACTTTCGATGTCGGCAGGGTTCAGGTTGGAGATGTCACCGCGAACGCCATCAATCAGATACAATGGTTCAGCATTACCTATGGTACCCAAACCACGGATGCTAACCTTGAGGCTTTCACCCGGTTGGCCGGAAATAGAAGTGATGTTTACACCAGGTGTCTGTCCCTGCATGGCCTGCAAAGGATTGGTGGTGTTCAGCTCGGCGATTTTGTCGCCTTTTACCTGGACGGTGGCACCTGTCACTAACTTTTTCTTTTGGACACCATAGCCCACAACCACGACTTCGTCCAACATTTCATTGTCTTCTATCAGTACCACATTAATGATAGAAGATGTGCCTATCTTGATGGTTTGCGACTTAAAGCCAATGTAAGAGAAGACCAAGGTCTGCCCTTCGCTGGCTTGCACTGAGTATCGACCATCAAGGTCAGTGATACTACCGGTAGAATTTTCTTGTACTTGGACACTTACTCCAATCAAGGGAAAACCGTCCGTACCCGATGTTATTACTCCCGTAATCGTCTTTGACTGCAGAGGAGATGCTTGTACCGGAACTGCTTGTATACAAGCAAGTGTTAGTACGAGTGACAAAACTACGTTGCAAAAACATAAAATTACACTTTTTTTCATATGCATTTCTCACATTTTAATTATAAGGTTAATATTAAGGATAATACATTCTCTTTCGTGTTTTAGGGTTCACACAAAACTACTTTTCAACATATCTCTCACGTTGTATAGTGCAACAATCTTTAAATAAAAAATGAAGAGCTTTATTTTAAGGATTCACGTGCTTCCCTATCGGGATCGTAAACCACCTCACAGACATCGTTGAGCATCATCGTGGCACCCTTCTCAGCTGTGTACTGTGGCCATTCGGGCAGGCCTGCACAATTGGGATTGCCGATGCGCATGAAGTTCAACAAAGCATCGGTCATTTTCATAGAAAGGTCGCGCGGACGCTTACCACCGCCTGTATGGGTAATCATTAAGTCGGTGTTCTTCAGCCAGAAGCAGATGTCCAGACAATGGAAGGCGCGCATGCGGCCGTCGAACAAGGGAGGATTCCAACCGAACCATGCCAAATAGACCGGGGCCTTTTGTGTCAGCTTCTGGTTGGCTGTAGCAATGACATTTTCACGTGAACTCAATATTAAACCAAGCAACTCGATAGGCTTTTTGTCTGGGAAGGCTTTGGCATAAGCGTCGACTATCTTGTCACCGTTCCCACCTTTCATCTGGTTTATCATTTCAACTAATTGTTTCTTGTCTATCTGCTCCAAAGTGGAGTTGTCACGACTCAGGGAAAATTCGCAATTGGTAGTGCAGAAAATCATTGGGATGTTGGCCGAGGGGGCTGAGGGATTGGTAAAAAATCCGCCCATAGGAATATGTGTACCGTCGGCGATAGGACCGAAGTTGCTGCGGCGACCGGTAATGCCAGCTTGTTCGTTATACTTGGCCATAGCACGGTTTGCTAACTCAATATAGTCGAGCCACGGCATCTGCTGTAATTTATTTGCTTCGGAAGGCTTCAAGCCGGCTTCCTGCAAGATTACTTTGCCTACGGCTGCACTGTAATTCTTGTCAATGGCATCAGTAGAGTTTCCGCTCAAAGCTATGGCCTTGTGGATAAGCCCTTGCGTTTCGGGCATGGCCACCAGAGTACACACTTTGGAACCACCGCCCGATTGGCCAATGATAGTGACATTGTCGGGGTCTCCGCCAAATTGCCCGATATTGTTGTGTACCCATTTCAAGCCGGCGACCAGGTCGAGAATGCCCACATTGCCCGATGCTTCGAATCCCTTACCGGCCACCGAAAGATCGGAAAACCCGATAGGCCCCAAACGATGATTGATGGATACGAACACGATGTCACCATAACGGCTGATATTTTCGCCATTATAACCATCTTGTTCAATACCATTACCGTTGGTAAAGCCGCCTCCATGTAGCCACACTAGCACGGGACGCTTCTTGTTATCCGTCAGTCCGGGCGTCCAAATATTTAACATAAGGCAGTCTTCGCTTACATCATAATAGTTCCAATGGTCTACAAGCGTGCTGTAACTGTTGCGATACTTCCCCTTGGTCTTTTGTGGGGCTGTGTCACCCCAGAATACAGCAGGTCGAATGCCTTCCCACGGTTCGGGTTCTCGAGGAGGCATGAAGCGGTTCTCACCCGCCGTGCTTGCCCCGTAAGGCACTCCACGGAAATTGTAGATACCCTTTAATATAAAGCCCTTCACTTTGCCGTATTGGGTCTGAGCTACGGCAATGTTATCACCAATGAACAATTGTTGTTCATCATTGTTTTCCTCTGTGCTCTGCTTGGCCTGGTTGGAGCAAGCTAAAATGCCGCACAGCAAAACGCTTCCTACACATAGTAAGGAAACCGTCTTCAACTTCATAATACCAGATTTACTTATTCGCATAACATTTGGTCTTTTATCGCCCCAAATGTGGTGAAAATCGTTTGTATAATGTTATCAAAATCTTTAATTGATTTATCAAAATCTACTTAATGTTGTTTAAAGCGTATGATTTCAACATTGAGACAAGTCTTTGCCTATATATTCCTAATAAGCCTTTCTTACTTGTATCCACCCATCACTAACCGCTAATCTCTAAGTTGGAACCCCATTTATTGCTCATGTACTTTTTGACAAAAGCAAGGATATATTTTGATTATCGCTCGTTTTATATAATTTTGTACAGAGAAAAAGAATACTGATGTTTCACGTGAACCTTAAATGACATACTACTTGTATGAAAAAACTCAAACTGCAATGGAAAGGTATTTATGCCTTATTACTGATGTTGTGGTCTGTACCCCTGCCAGCCCAGTTTCCGCTGGTAGAACAGATATCAAGTAACTTCATTACTTCGTTTGCCGAAGATCCCAAAGGCTACATCTGGATAGGGACCAATCACGGGTTGAACCGTTTCAGCGGTTCGAATTATACTGTATATTATGCGCAAGAAGAGTCCACAGCGCTCAATAGCGACTATGTGGATAATTTAATGTTTGATGCCAATAACCGTTTGTGGATGTCAAATGAATGCGGATTGTGCGTGTGGGAGGATGGTATATTCAGACATCCGCAACAGGTAGGCTTCAATCCCATAGGGCGTGTGCTGGATCTGGATAACGAGTGGCTCATTATTACTGATCGTAAGGGGGTGGCCAAGGTGAACAAGCAGACGCTGAAAGAGGAAAAATATTATCTACAACCAGGCATGAGCATAGTCGGTGCTATTACCATTTCCAGTCAAAAGCAAGTGTGGACGGCCAACGCTAGGCACCATGCCACAGATATTTATATATTGGACAGAGACTTGAACTTGTTGCGGACGCTGAATGGCTCTAAGGATACCTATATAGAAAGTATTGTGGAAGACGCCAGCCACCACATGTGGGTGACTACAAGTAAAGGATTATTGTGTTATGACGCAAAGACGTGGGAAGAACTGCTTTTACCTACTGACTTTATGGAGGCTACACAGAACAAAAAAATACACTTCGTGCTTCCTTATTGGCAAAACTTCCTGCTGATAGGTATTTCGGGTGAGGGAATGTACCGTTACGATGTGGCTCGACGGGTGTTGACACGTATCCATGTGCAGCAACAGTTGAAGGGGGATAGATATGTCTGTTTCATCGATACAAACAACGGAATATGGCTGTCTGATCAAGAGAACGACTTTCACTATTATCCCGAAAAGGCAGCCTTTAACAATTTGTCGTCCATCTTCGAACGCTTGGAAGACCCCTTCGTGAAAAATCTTTTGTTCGACTATGAGGGCTATTTGTGGATGCGCTCCTCGCACGATATTGCCAGTTATGATATAGGTGGTGATAAGATAGCTTTCCACTTGGCAGATGGTGGCCTTTACGGGCATATTTTTATTGACTCGAAGAATAGGTTGTGGGTCATCCGGAACCGTTCGGAGGTGCGGCAGTATGCTATCCGGGAGGGGAAAATCGTACGGGAAGAGAACCATTATACCTTCCCGGCCAATGTGTTTTCCATCAGTGAAGACAAGGAAGGACGTATTTGGGTTACGCTGGCTGATAGATTTGCCACGCTGGCGGCCGACGGGAAGTTCACTTACCGGTATGCACCGGGCAGCATTTCGTTTTCGCAGTTGCAGACATTGCGCCCATCGGGTACAATGATTCTCTATACGGTGGCCAACGGTATCTATAAATTTGGTGAAGACCAACAGTTCATCCCGTTGGATTCTCTTTATTTGCCCAACCCGAATTCACTTATTATCGATAGGAACAATACGTACTGGATAGGGACTTACAATACCGGGCTGGTGCATTACGACCCACGCACACAATGGCTGGAGCGGTTTGATTTATCGTCGGGACTGATAGACAACAGCTTGAAGGCAGTAATCGAAGACAAGGAAGGGAACATCTGGTTTAGTTCGTCTACGCATATAGGAAAGTATGATGTGCAGGAAAAAACATTTTCTTATTTATATGATAACTACTTCTGCAAGGGGAAGCTGTATGCGCTGAATTGTGCGGCAGTGGCACCAGACGGTACCTTGTTTTTCGGAGGCTCGGGTGGCATTACAGTCATTTATCCGGATGTACCCATCGAGAAAGAACCAGATATCCCGCTGAATCTGGACATGATATTGGTGAACGGGGGAATACATAATAAGAGCGAGGAAAAACTATCGTTGTCTTATCGGGAGAATACAGTTACGTTCTACTATTCGGCATTAAAGTTAGAGGCGGGTTCTCTGCTGAACTATGCCTATATGCTAGAGGGCTTCGACAAGAACTGGATTGACGCTGGTTCCAACAAGCGGGTGGCCTATTCCAACCTGCCTACCGGAAAATATACGTTCAAGGTGAAAGCTCGCATACTGAGCGGAGAGTGGTGCAAGAACGAACTGACCAAGGAGGTGGTTGTTCACCCTGCACCATGGGCTACGCCCTTGGTTATTGTGTTATACTGGCTGGTCGGTATCGGGCTGGTGCTACTGGTCATCCGGCTAATTATACGTTGGCGGACACAAGAGGAGAGACTGGCATTGGTCAAGTACCAAAGGGAGATAAATCAGGCACACATAGACTTTGTGACCAACATTTCGCACGAAGTACGTACACCGCTAGCCATGGTATATGCCCCGTTGAAAGAACTGGCGAAAGAAAACAATCTGAATGAACATGAGCGTGGCTTGGTGGATATCATGTTGCGCAATGCCGACCGCTTGTTGCGGCTTGTGAAGCAGTTGCTTGACCCCAAGGAAGGTGAGAAGGACGAGAAGCAACTCCGGGTTGCCGTGGTAGACCCGGTAGCTTTCGTTCAGGCACAGATAGCGAACTTCCGGTTTATTGCCCACGAAAAAGGGCTGACGATAAACATGCACGCTGAACAGAAGCAGGATACGGTGGCTTGTTTTGATACGGAGAAGGTGGAAAAGATATTTTATAACTTGCTCAGTAACGCCATTAAGTACACACCTGAAGGGGGGAGTATCGACATTACTGTGGAAAGCGACGGGAAAAACGTACAAATATGCGTGGCCGATACGGGACAAGGTATTTTGCCCGAAAAACAGAAACAACTGTTTGATCGCTTTGAACGGTTGGGAGCTGATAAGAAATACCCCAATGTGAATGGTAAGGGCATCGGTCTGAATTATGCGCAATATTTGGCACACCTGCATAAGGGAAACATAGACTACACTTCCAAGCACCCTCAGGGGGCTTGCTTCACTCTTAGTATCCCACAATCGCTGACAGCATATAGTCCCGAGGAACGGGCACAAGACAATGAGTACAAGATACCCATACCGGCAGTCGAGACGAATGCCGTAGAAAAAGTAGTTTCTAAGGAGAACACGCTGTTCATTGTAGAAGACGATCAGGAGGTGCGCGAATACCTGCGAGTGCTGTTGTCACCAGATTACAATATCGTTGTCGTGGAAAATGGAGAGGAAGCCATAGACAGATTAGAGATGGAGTTGCCTGAACTGATTGTGAGTGATGTGGTCATGCCTCGGAAAGACGGCTACGAGTTGTGCAAGACTATCAAGACAAGTGCCGATTGGGGGCGTATTCCCATTATTCTGCTAACGGCAAAGAACGATATGGACAGCAGTATCAAAGGACTGGATTGTGGTGCTGATGCCTACGTGGGCAAGCCCTTCGACCCCTTCTATCTGAAAGCCGTCATAAACAATCTGTTGGAAAACCGTAAACGGATGCAATGGATTGTGCAAAACCTCACCTCGGAAAGCCTACCGAGGGGAGAGGCGCGAGAAGCGATACTTAATGAACAAGACCGTCAGTTTTTGGAGAATTTGCACACGTTGCTGGACAAGCACTTGGATGACGAGGCATTCGGCATTACCTCGCTGGCAAAGGAAATGCTGATGAGCTACAGCAGCTTGTATGCCCGAGTCAAGTCGTTGACGGGACAAACACCGCAGAACTTTCTTATCACTTATCGCATGAACACGGCTATGCAACTGCTGCAGACGGGCAAATACACTGTGAGCGAAGTGTGTTACAAGGTGGGAGCTTCTTCGCTGGCCAACTTCTCGCGCAGCTTCAAGCGGCAGTTTGGTGTTCCGCCCAGTGAAGTATAATTTGTGTCATCAATCTCCCGTTGCTGAGGCTGCCTACTGATGGGCACAGCGAAGAAGCGAGGATTATCGAAAGCCCGAATAAGGCGATGGGATAATGCATTGCCACTGCAAAGCAAGTGCATGCTTTTTGCAGTGCTACTGCATTCAGCTTTGCAGTGGCGCTGCAACACATATGCAGTGTCACTGCAGCATATATGCAGTAGCGCTGCAACACGTTTGCAGTCACACTGCAGCAGATGTGCAGCGACGCTGACCCGGTAGGTGTGTACGGGATTGTATCATGTTTCGTTAAGAAGATATTATAAAGTATCCTTTGAATGTCGTATTTTTGTCTATCCGTAATTTAGAGTAGTCAAAGAAAACTATGAAACACACTCGTATGAAACTAAAAACAGCGGTAAAGAACCTTCATGAAGGCTGGAAATTCCGGCAGGCGAGACTGACCAATTGGTATCCGGCTACAGTTCCGGGAGTAGTCCACACGGACTTACTGCAGAACAAGATTATTGAAGACCCGTTTTTCCGGTTGAACGAACGGGGATTGCAATGGATTGACAAGGAAGACTGGGTTTATGAAACTTGCTTTACTCTTGCTGCCGACATGATGCGGAAAGAGAATATGGAGCTTGTGTTCGAGGGGCTGGATACTTACGCTGACGTTTATTTGAATGATGAATGTATACTGAAAGCGGACAATATGTTTCGCCGCTGGTCTATCCCCGTTAGGCAGTACATCAGGGAGGAGAATAATATATTGAAGGTGTACTTCCATTCGCCGGTAAAGATAGACGTCCCCAAATGGGATGCACTTCCCTACCAGTATCCGGCATCCAATGACCAGTCTGAAAACGGGGGCTTGTTCAACAAGAAGATAAGCATTTTTGCCCGTAAGGCGGGTTATCATTATGGCTGGGACTGGGGCCCACGTCTGGTTACCTCCGGCATCTGGCGTCCGGTGTATATCAGGGCTTGGAGCGATTTGAGAATCAACGATGTGTTTATCGAGCAGAAGGAAGTCGGTGCAGGCAGGGCCGTGATTGCCGGACATGTGGAGCTGGATGCCGATAAGGATATGAATGGAGTGTTGGTCACGATAACGGATGAGGTTACTGGAAGAGTGCTTGGCGAGTGGCAAGCGGATTTGAAGCGAGGCACCAATCAGGTGACCGTTGATTTTGTCCTTCACAAGCCGAAGCTGTGGTGGAGTAATGGACTGGGGGAGCCTTTCCTTTATCGTTTCCGTACGGATATCATTGCAGGTGGGGAATTGTTGGACTCTAAAACCGAAAGGGTGGGCATACGCTCTTTGAAGGTGGTGCATCAGCCGGATAAGGACGGGCATACTTTCTATATAGAGCTGAACGGGCGTCCGGTTTTTGCCAAAGGAGCCAATTACATCCCTTCGGATAACTTCCTGCCGCGCGTCACTCCCGAGAATTATAAAAGGACGATTCTCGATGCCGCCGGTGTAAACATGAATATGTTGCGCGTCTGGGGTGGAGGTATCTATGAGAACGATGTCTTCTATGATTTGTGTGATGAGTATGGAATCATGATTTGGCAGGACTTCATGTTTGCCTGCAGCATGTATCCGGCAGAAGGCGCCCTACTCGATAATATCCACCAGGAGGCGGTGGACAATGTGAAACGTTTGCGCAATCATGCCTGCATTGCTTTGTGGTGTGGAAATAATGAATGCCAGGATGCCTGGCTGGGCTGGGGCTGGAAGTGCGAGATAGAACGGCAGAACAAGGAATATGCCGACAAGATTTGGGCACAGTACCGGCAGCAGTATCATGTCACCTTACCCGGGGTGGTCAAGGAGTATGCACCCGGAACCTTCTATTGGCCTTCTTCTCCGTTCGCATTCGAGGGAGAGATGTCCGGTACTACTGACGGGGACCGTCACTATTGGAGTGTCTGGCATGGTAAAGCACCCATTTCTGATTATGACAGCGAGAAATCCCGCTTTTTCAGCGAGTACGGTTTTCAGTCTTTTCCAGAGTTCGAGTCCGTCAAGCGCTATGCTCCTTACCCCGAAGACTGGGATATACGTTCCGAGGTGATGATGTCCCATCAGCGTGGTGGCGACCATGCCAACGGGCTGATTGAGACTTACCTGTTGAATGAATATAAAAAACCGCGTGATTTCCGGGCATTCCTTTATATGAACCATGTGCTGCAGGGAGATGCCATCAAGACGGCCATCGAGTCGCACCGCCGCCAGATGCCGTATAATATGGGGACGCTTTTCTGGCAGCACAACGACTGTTGGCCCGTAGCTTCCTGGGCGAGCCGTGACTATTACGGACGCTGGAAGGCGCAGCACTATTATGTCCGCAAGGCCTATGATGACATCCTGATTTCTTCGGTAGTGGAGGGGGATGATTTGATAGTATATGCAGTGTCCGACCGCTTGGAGAATACTTCCGGCCGGCTGCAGCTCCAGGTCTGCCAGTTCGACGGAACCGTGGTTCATCACTGGGACAAGTCTGTCGGCATCTCCGGTAATGACAGCCGTGTCTGTTTTTCCGCACCGCTTGCCAAGTTGCTGGAGGGGGCAGATAGAGGAACGGTATATGTCCGCGTAGACTATACGGACAAATCGGGCAGGGTGTACCATAACAACTACTGTCTGAGCAAGCAGAAGGATATGGATTATCCGAAGGTGGATTTGCAGACTGAAGTCCATTCCATTGAAGGTGGATATGAAGTGATGGTTTCGTCAGACAAGTTTGCCCGTGCCGTATGCTTGTCCGTTGCCGACAATGAAAGTGTGTATAGCGACAATTATTTTGATGTCCAGCCGAAGAGCAGCGTGCAGGTGCAGGTCAGGACGCGATTGTCTGCCGAAGCGTTCAACGGTTCGTTGAGGCTGACTTGCCTGAACAATGAATTCTGATACTCGCCATCTGGACGTTGGCATGCTTCTTCCGTCCGGATGTTTTTTACATAAAGATAATATGCTGCTTCAGTATAGCTGATATTTGTGTCCTCAGCTGATTGGCATTGATAGGTTTAGCCATATATGCGTCGAAGCCGTTTTCCATGACCTGCTGTTCATCAGAAGCATAGGCAAAGGCGGTGACGGCTATGATGGGGACTTGTGTAGAGTATTTGCGTATTTCCCTGGTCGCTTCGTAACCATTCATCACCGGCATGTTGATGTCCATCAAAATAAGCTGCGGGTCGTATTCCCTGAACATATTCACGGCTTCCTGACCATTCCACGCATGTATCAGATTGTAGTCTTTTCGTAGGATGGACTCAATCAACCGGAAGTTGCTGTCATGGTCTTCGGCAACCAAGACGGTGATTTTCTGCTTTTTTACTTTTATAGGTTCGGTCTTGCTTTCTGCCTGCCGGATGCGGCTTGCCGGCACATAGGGGAGGGTGAACCAGAAGGTAGAGCCTTCGCCGGGCTTGGAAGTCAGTCCGATATTGCCTCCCATGTGCTGTACCAACATCTGGCAGATGGATAATCCCAGTCCGGTGCCTTGGGCAAAATTGTTGAGCTTGACAAAGCGGCCGAATATGCTCTCTTGTTTGCCTTCGGGGATACCGCATCCCGTATCGGATACGTAGAAATAAAGCATCTTGTCGTCTTGCAGCTTGTAGCCAAAACGGATACTGCCTTCTTGGGTAAACTTGATGGCATTGGTCACCAGATTGATGACGAGTTGAGACAAGCGGTTACGCTCGGAATGAATGTGGCATTCGGGCAGTCCGGGCTCAAAGGAGAGGGTGACATTCTTTTCGGGCGATAGCTTCAGGCAGAGCGAACTTTCCAGCTCTCTCATCACTTTGTTCAATTCAAAATCCGTATCAATGAATTCCATTGTGCCTGCTTCTATCTTTGACAAGTCCAGAATGTCACTGATGAGTTGCAGCAGCAAAGTATTGTTGTTCTCAATGATGCTGACGTATTCTTGTTTTTCTTCCTCCTCTTCGGTGGAAGCCAATATTCCGGAGAATCCCACAATGGCATTGAGCGGCGTACGGATTTCATGGCTCATGTTGGCGAGGAATGCGGATTTCAGTTTATTCGACTCTTCCGCACGGTTCTTGGCGGAAACCAGTTCCGTCTCCATCTTTTTCCGTTCGGTGATAACCAGCGAAGAGCCCACCAGGGTCAGCGGCTTATTGTTCTCGTCGTAGGTTTCTACGGCGGCCTGGGCCTCCACCCAGTCGAAGTGTTTGTGTCCGTCGGCATGATTGATGACGCGGTATTCCTCCTTGACTTTCTGGATACGTCCCTCAATCAGGTCTGTATAGGCTTGTTTCACTTTTTCCAGGTCTTCCTTGTGTATTTTGGAGAAATACTGGCTGTCGGGTACGGACAGCTGTTCATCGTCCATGATACCGGCATTATTGCTGAGCTCTATCGGCTTGTTGACATCGCAGAGTATGGTGTGTGTCCGGAGGTTCCATTTCCATGGTACGATGTTGGCAACGTCGAGTGCCATGGAAAGTTTCCGGTTTGTCGACCTCAACTGTATTTGGGTGTGGTGCAACTCGGTGCTGTCAACGCAGAAGACGTGCATGTATTCGCCATTGTCGCTTGCCTTGACTACAATGTCGTAGAAAGTGTCTATCTTCTTGTAATAATAGGGGAAAGTTACGGAACGTTTCTCCTTCAATGCAATATTCATGAAATGGAGGAACTCGTTCATGGATTCGGGAAATAATTCGCTTCCCCGCTTGCCGACAGCCTCTTTGCGCATGATAAATCTGTCTTCGAAGAAATTGTTGACATCTATATATAAGGTGTCAGTAATGCGCCCTTTTTCATCTTTTATAAGTTTCTCATACATGTATAGGATGGGCATGTTGTTTATCAGATTTCGGTATTTGAGATTGCTGTCCAGTTGTTGCTGTTGTAATCTTTTGATTCTACTCAGTGACTGTAGGCGGAGATATTGGAAAAAGAACAGCAGAGTTATGATTGCGGCAGTGATACTGATAATGACATATTCGTACTTCTCCCAGAAGGTGGGAGGCATGTTGTAGAATATGGTACCCTTGGGGCATAGCTTCGGATTCAGGTCACGCTGCAGAAGGGATTTATAGTTGAATACGGGGGCTCCGTCGTCGGGATAGTATAACGGGATGTTGCGTGCCGGGGTACCGTTCAATATCTTGTGGATGGTTTCCAGTAGCCGGGCATTATAATTCTCTTTGTTGTAAATGTATCCGCCTACAATCCCCCCTTCTTCTTCAATACCGATGGCCCTTAGCGAAAACAAAGGGATGGGGGCGGTAGAGATGACCCGGTGGGAGTTACTCCTCATGATATTGTCATGGGGAGAGCTCTTGTACAGCCAGGATGAAAAGATGACTCCGGTAGTATGGGGACTCACGTGGTTCAGTATATTGAAAAGGCTGTCCGTCCGGATGTCCTTCGCACTCAAGAACTGGTAATCCAACTCCGGGTACTTTTCACGGATAATCTCGGACAAGTCATAGTCGTTCTGCTGGCAGATGTATGTTTCATCCCCTATATACATGACCTTATCCATTTTGGGGATGAGTTGCTTCATGAGTTGCAGGTTCTCGTTCAGGTATACACTGGATTGCATTAAGGTCAGATTGTACTTCTTCTGTAGGTCACTGATGGGAATACGCTCTGTGCGGGGCAGGGCGTGCTCGCGTATCATTGTTTCCTTAGGACCGGTATAATCCCTCTCACCACATAATATCATGGGGATATCGGGCCACTGCCGGTTCAGTTCATCGCACATGATGAAACTTCCGCATCCGATAAGCACGATAAGTTTAGGGTTCTTGTAACTCTTGAACAAGCTCTCTTTGAATGTCTCCAGTTTATTTTCCTCGTCAAGTGTCAGCATTTTCATGTGTGCGGTGTATACTCCGATGTGGCTGTTCTGTGATGCCATGTTCACAATGGAGGTGATGAAATCATTACTCCAGGGATTGGCTTCTGTATAAGTGTTGATTATCAGAATATCGTCGACGTCTGTTGCGAGAGATTTTCCATATAGGGTGTCTGTGCAGGTGAACGAGCAGAGTATTGCAATTACTGCTCCCAGTATGTATTTCATATCCTTTGGACCGTTTTTAATGTTTGCTATTGTGAAAATTCTTACAAATGTAGGGGTTTCCCGGTGGATAGACAAAGAAAAAGATGAATTTAAGCGGGATATGGAAAAATAAAGCGGAGCAACATATTGCAATGTCACTCCGCTTCTCATTGAGATGTTGAAAGATGTGTTTTCAGGAGATTTAGTTGTTTTCTTTTTTAATGTCTATGGTCATGAACCGTTCACCGTCATATAGACTTTTGACACGGATGTTCAGTCCTTTTTTCTCTTTCAGCTGTTCCGCTATATTGTCCAGCTTGAAGGAGGCCAGTCCGGTGCCCAGCGTGAGCTGGCTGTCATTGTAGGCATTGTGGCGGAATTCGAGATTGACGTAATCCGGTTTGTCGTTTTCGCCGGTGGATGCTTCATTGATGACCAGGTTCAGCATGTGCTTCTTGTCTTCGTTGTTGCTGTGGTAGAATTGATATTTGATGTTCAGATACTCGCCCGTAATCCATAAATCCGTGGCGTTGATGTTGTCGTCTCCGATACTGTCTGCCTTTTCGGCAGGCATGGAGTAGATGTCTTTGGTCAGAATGTTTTCGATGTGCTTTATTTGGGCATTGTATTCGTAGCCTGGAAGTTTCTCTTCCAGTTCGCGGAAGTAGATGAAAGCCCTCTGGCCGTCTATTACGGCATAGTCGTGAACATAGGTTGTGTCACTGGGATATAGTTTACTGCCTTCGTCCAGTGAGAAATAGTAGTCTTTTCCTTCGATGACCTTTACCGTACCTACGGCGAACAAAGTGTCATATTTGTCATCCCAATCGTCCAGGCATGATTGCAATACAATGGCAGTCAGGAATAAAAGCATGGATGCTGCCAATGTCATTCTCAGTTTCTTCATAAGTGGTAGGTTTTAGCTCTTTTCTGTTTAAAACTTATTTTTGTATTCAGAAAATGCGGTGAAAAGCTAAATACTGCGTAGTATACTGTTAAAGAAATGAAAGTATGATTTTCTTCTCTGCCTGATGCAGTATTTTTGCGCCGATTGCATTTATAGGGTAAACACGTGTTAAAAGAGAGAATGGAAGAACAGGAATTGGCAGAACGCTGTAGGCAAGGAGACAATCTTGCCCGCAAAGAACTGTATGAGCGCTATGCGGGACGCATGCTCAGCGTATGCCTCCGTTATGCAGGTGACCGGGAGACTGCCCAAGACCTGATGCATGACGGTTTTCTGAAACTTTTTGATTCTTTCGATAAGTTCACTTGGCGGGGAGAGGGTTCTCTGCGGGCATGGATGGAACGCGTAATGGTGAATACGGTGTTGCAGTATTTGCGGAAAAATGATGTGATGAATCAGTCATCGGCCTTGGAGAATGCACCCGAAGCTTATGAGGAACCGGAAGGTTCGTCAATAGATGTCATTCCTCAAAAGGTACTGATGCAGTTTATCAGTGAATTGCCTGCCGGCTATCGTACCGTATTCAACTTATATATTTTTGAAGAGAAATCCCATAAGGAGATTGCTCGACTATTGGGAATTAATGAAAAATCCTCTGCCTCGCAGTTGACGCGTGCTAAAGCGACTTTAGCGGCAAAAGTACGTGAGTGGATGAAAAGAAATGATTAAATGAAGGAACGTATGGAAGATGAATTGTGGTTGAAAAAGATAAAGGACAAGCTGGAAGACTATTCCGAACCGCTGCCGGTTGCCGGATGGGAGCGGTTGGAGAAGGAATTGTCCGTTTCCGGAGCTCCGATAACCGGACCGCATAGGATGATACCTTTCCGTCGCTGGGCGGTGGCCGCGGCAGCTGTGTTGCTGGTGGCGGTTTCGTCCGTCAGTCTGTGGCTGTTGCAGAGTCCGGTAGGGAATGAAATGCGGCATACGTCAGTGCCCGCTTTGGCTGTGGCTCCGGACGTCTTGCCGGAACAGACAGTACCTGCCATACGGACTAATTCCATAGAGCCTGCTTATCGGGCACATGGAAATGCATCGGCGCCCAATAAGGAGGCAAGTCACCCTTTGGTTGCACAACATATCAGAATATCGGTTGGCGAAGAACAGCAGGAGGAAATGCTGCCGGTTGAAACTGCAGATGAGGTTGTCGGTATTGGACAGCAGGCGGAAGAACCGGTAGTGGAAGATACGGACCATGAAACTACAATGCAGGCCGAGGAACCGGAGACAAGGGAAGACCGCTATCGTCCGTCAGGCCGGGACAAACTGCATCTTCCGGAAAAAAACAGTTCTGGTAGGGATGCTAAAGGATGGGCGGTTGGCTTGTCCGTAGGAAATACGGGAGGTTTTTCATTGGCGAATGAAGGGGAAGCGAATGTGATGTCGGACTACATGCCTGGAAGTCCTATTTATGGCGGTAACGTAGATTTATCCTCTACGGCCAATGGCATTGTTACTATTCCCGACGGGCAGGAACTGGTTTTTAAGGATGGTATGCCCTATCTGCAAAGACGCGAAAAGAAAATTGCGGATATAGACCATAAACAACCGCTCAGTTTCGGTGTTTCGGTGCGGAAAAACTTGGCGAAGGGTTTCTCTGTGGAAAGCGGGCTGACGTATACCTATCTTGCTTCTGACGTAAGGTATGAGGGCAGCTCGGAAAAGATAAGCCAGAAGCTGCATTATATTGGCATTCCGGTACGGGCCAACTGGAACTTTGTGGATGCAAAGAACTTTACGATGTACGTTTCGGCGGGGGGTGCCATTGAAAAATGTGTGTATGGCAAGATTGGTACTGAGAGTGAGACTGTGAAACCGGTACAGCTTTCTGTCATGGGTGCTGTCGGTGCCCAGTATAACATAAGCAATAGGGTGGGCCTGTATGTGGAACCGGGAGTATCTTATTTCTTTGATGACGGTTCGTCGATACAGACTATACGCAAGGAGAACCCGTGTAACTTTACGTTGCAGGCCGGTATACGTCTTACTTATTGATAGCAGGACAGACATGTTTTTGTCCACTTTCTTGTAGATTCAGAATTTTCTTAATAACTTTCGGCCGTGTTTCTTCGTTGGTGGATGAAGGGACACGGTTTTTTATTGATTGAGAAGAAAGAAAGTAGGTCGGGACATGCCCGGCAATATAACAAACACGTAGTAAAATAGACAAAATGAAGATTAAAAAGAAAGTAGCCTTAAGCGGGCTATTGCTTTGTTGTGCAATCACGGCAAAAGCACAAGTGTGTATTACTCCCCAGGTGGAGCAGCGTGCCAGGGAGTTGGTTTCTCAAATGACGCTGGAAGAAAAAATCGATTACATTTCCGGTCCCAAATCTTTTTATATCCGGGCTGTACCCCGGCTTGGCATACCCGAAATCAGGATGGCCGATGGTCCGCAAGGCATACGTAACAATACTCAAAGTACCTTGTATCCTTGTGGCATCTTGTCGGCTTCGACATGGAACCGTAAGTTGGCTAGAGAGCTGGGACATGGTTTGGCCCGGGATGCAAAGGCCCGTGGGGTAAGTATTCTGTTGGGGCCTGGAGTCAATATCTACCGCTCTCCTCTATGCGGGCGAAACTATGAGTATTTTGGTGAAGACCCTTATTTGACGGGCGAAACTGCTAAAGAATATATCTTGGGAGTGCAGGAAGAGGGAGTTATGGCTACGGTGAAGCATTTTGCGGCCAATAACCAGGAGTGGAGCAGACATCATGCCAGCTCAGATGTGGATGAACGCACGCTGCAGGAAATTTATTTTCCCGCGTTCCGAAAAGCTGTGCAGGAAGCAGGAGTAGGGGCGGTTATGGATAGCTATAATCCGCTGAACGGGGTACATGCCACCGAAAACAGCTGGCTGAACATTGATGTATTACGCAAGCAGTGGGGATTTAAAGGTATCTTGATGTCCGACTGGACATCTGTATATTCCGGTGTGGGAGCCGCTAATGGAGGGTTGGATTTGGAAATGCCCGTCGGTAAATTCATGACCAGGGAGATTCTTATTCCGGCAATAGAGAATGGTATCGTGAAGGAAGAGACCATTGACGCCAAAGTCCGGCATATACTCCAGACATTGATTGCTTTTGGAGCACTTGATACTCCGAGAGAAGATAAATCTATCGATAAAGACAATGCACAGTCTAAGGAAATTGCACTTGACTTGGCGAGAGAAGGAGTAGTCTTATTGAAAAATGATAACGGTACGTTGCCTTACCGGAACGGTAGAACATTGGTAATCGGGCCTAATGCCGATATTATTCCCACAGGAGGAGGAAGCGGATTTGTCACCCCTTATTCGGTAGTGTCACTCTATGACGGTATGGTTCAGTTGAAGGGCGGCAGACAGATAGAGCTGCTGTCTGACAGCATTCTTTATAAGGATATGTCCCAACAGATTTATACGGATGGCAGTTTTACGCAAAACGGTTTTAAGGGCGAATATTATAATACTCGTAATCTTACCGGAGAACTCTTTCAAGCTGCCATAGAGCCTGCCATAGACCATGCCTGGAAATACGGTGCACCGTTCGACGGCATGCCGGTAGATCAGTTTTCTGCCCGTTGGACGGGAGTTTACAAGGCTGACAAGGATGGAACTGTCAAGTTCCAGCTGGCTGGCGATGACGGATACCGTCTGTTTGTAAACGATAAGCTGATTACCGGAGATTGGGGGAACCATTCATTCAGTACCCGCAGTGCATTTATGCAGGTCAGTGCAGGGGAGATATACCGGTTGCGTATTGAATATTTTGATAATGTGGGTGAGGCGACTGTCAGTTTCCAGGCAGGAATGATGGATGAGGAGCGTTTGGCCTCTTCACTGAAGCATGCCAGGAATGTTATTGTATGTGCCGGGTTCAACAGCAGTACAGAAGGTGAAGGGTTCGACCGTCCGTTTGCATTGTCATACGGGCAGGAATATCTCATTAATAAAGTGGCTTCACTTCATGATAATGTGGCTGTGGTGGTGAATGCCGGAGGTGGAATAGATTTCCGCAATTGGGGGCAGAGTGTACAAGCTATTTTGATGGCATGGTATCCGGGGCAGGAGGGTGGAAAGGCCCTTGCCGAAATCATTACGGGCAAGCTTTCGCCAAGTGGCAAACTACCAGTCAGCATCGAGGAAAAATGGGAAGATAATCCGGTATATGGTAATTATTATGACAATCGCAATGTACCTCATAAACGGGTGCAGTATGCCGAAGGTGTTTTCGTAGGTTATAGGGGATATGACCGGAACGGAAAGCAGCCGCTCTATCCTTTCGGGTATGGACTGTCATACAGTAGTTTTGAATATAGTAATCTGAGTGTTGAGAAGACGGGGGGAAGCCGGGTTACGGTAAGCTTTGACATCAAGAATACCGGAAAGATGGATGCTGCGGAAGCGGCTCAGGTATATGTGCGGGATGTGGAATGTTCTGTTCCGCGTCCGTTGAAGGAGTTGAAAGGCTACGATAAGGTTTACTTGAAGAAGGGTGAAACCAAGCGCGTTCGGATATTGCTGGATGAGGAAGCCTTTGCCTACTATGATGTGGAATCACATCGGTTTGTAGTGGAAAAGGGGACTTTTGAGATTCTGGCAGGTCCTTCTTCAGCTGATTTACCATTGAAGGCAACTGTTGTTTTATGATAAAATAAATATCAAAACAAGAATGGCAGTATGAAAAAGATAATAATACTGATGGTTTGTCTGTGGGGACTTGGTAACACCTTTACCTCGGCACAAACTACGGAGAAGGAGAAATTCATCTCAAGCTTGATGAAGCAGATGACGCTGGATGAAAAGATAGGCCAGCTTGCACAATGCACCTACCGAGGGAATTTTACCGGACCCGACGGTGGAAATATTCCTAAAGAAGAGTATGTCCGGCAAGGCAGAATAGGCTCTATGCTGAATGTGATAGGAGTAAAGGATATACGCCGTTATCAAGAGCTTGCTTTGCAATCGCGTTTGCGCATTCCTTTAATTTTCGGACTGGATGTTATCCACGGCTATCGTACCGGATTTCCGCTTCCGCTTGCCGAGGCTGCAAGTTTCGATTTGGCCATGATTGAGGAAGCTGCACGCTACAATGCTTTGGAAAGTGCCGCCGATGGTTTGAACTGGGTTTTTGCCCCGATGGTGGATATTTCGTGGGACGCACGTTGGGGACGCGTCATGGAAGGGGCCGGTGAGGACCCTTATTATGGTTCTCGGGTAGCGGAGGCGCGTGTCAGAGGCTTGCAAGGAGACGATTTGGCAGACACGACGACTGTCATGGCATGTATGAAACATTTTGCCGGATATGGTGCACCGATAGCAGGAAAGGAGTATAATAGTGTGGATATGTCAATGGGCCACTTTGCCAATTTTTATATGCCTCCCTATAAGGCGGCCATAAAGGTAGGAGCAGCTACCGTGATGAGTGCTTTCAATGATTTTAATAATATTCCTTGTACTGCCAATGATTTCTTGCTCAACCGGCTATTGAGAGAGCAGTGGGGATTTAAGGGATTTGTTGTGTCCGATTATAATTCGGTAGAGGAATTGGTGAACCACCGTTATGCTGTTGACAAGAAAGATGCCGCAGCCAAAGCGCTGAATGCTGGTCTGGACATGGAGATGGTAAGTACCTGCTACTTGACTTATCTGAAGGAGCTTGTTCAAGAAGGGAAAGTAAAGGAGAGTGTGCTTGATGATGCAGTACGGTGTATATTGGAGAAGAAATATGAGTTGGGATTGTTTGAGGACCCTTTTCGCTACTGTAATCCGGAAAGAGCGGCCAGAATACTCAATGCGCCCGAAGTCCGTAATGCTTCGCTCCGTATGGCCGAGCGTTCCGTTGTATTGCTGGAGAATAGGGAATCTGTGCTTCCGTTGACGGCACAGACGAGGAAGATAGCCTTGATAGGAGGACTCTCAAAATCCCAGTACGATATGGCAGGTGCTTGGGCTGCCACTACGGACCGGAACAAAGTGGTGACCTTATATGATGCATTGGTCCGGAAAGGACTGGAGGTGAGCTATGCTGAAGGCTATGATATGAAGAGCAATCAGTTGACCGGATTGCAGGAAGCATTACAGGCTGCTGAGGCTTCGGATGTCATTGTTGTGGCGGTAGGCGAGAGATTCGGTCAGAGTGGCGAGAAGGCTTCCAAAGTGAATATAGCCATACCCGAGGGGCAGCAGAAGCTGGTGTCGGAACTGGCAAAGACTGGAAAACCTGTCATTGCTCTTGTCATGTGTGGGCGTCCGGTAATCTTCAATGAGATAAGGGAACATGCTGATGCGGTACTGTGTACTTGGTGGCTGGGAAGTGAGGCCGGCAATGCCATATGCAATGTGTTGTGGGGAGAGTATAATCCTTCGGCTAAATTGCCCATGACATTTCCTGCACACGTAGGACAGATTCCCATTTATTATCAGAATAAGAGCACCGGCCGCCCTACCGCATTGAAACAGACCTATAAGGCATCTTATATCGATGCTTCCACTGAGCCTGCCTATCCTTTCGGATATGGGCTTTCGTACACGGATTTTGGATATTCTGATTTGAAACTGCTGCCGGGCAAGGCTGCAGGCGTCCATACGGAGGTGTCGGTAAAAGTGACTAATACCGGTAAGTGTGCAGGAGAGGAAGTAGTTCAATTGTATGTGCAGGATAAGGTAGCCTCTGTTACGCGTCCGATAAAGGAATTGAAGGGCTTCAGGAAAATTCATCTGAATGTGGGTGAAAGCAAAACTGTAGCTTTTCAGATAACTGACGATGCACTGGGATTCTATGACAATGAGATGAATTATATGGTAGAACCTGGTGATTTCGTCTTTATGGTGGGTGGCAGTAGTGATGATGTACAGCAGATTACCTATAACTTGAAAGAATAGGATTCTTACCCTATAAATGAAAAGCAAGGCTGTCTGGAATCATATCCGGACAGCCTTGCTTTTCTGTTTTAGTTGGTTATCACATTCGTGAAATACTCTTTGAACAGTTTTTCTGCCCGTTCCAGTTGTTCCGGAGTATTTTCCTTCACTTCTTTCAATTTGTAATCCCATCCCATGGCTTCGTATTTGTGAACACCCAGACGGTGATAAGGAAGTATTTCCACCCGTTGTATCTGCTGGTATTTGCCAAGACTTTCACCCAGCAGGCGGGTGTCTTCTTCCGAATCGCTGTAACCGGGGACCAGTACATAGCGCAGCCAGAAGGGGTGTTCATGTTCTTCGAGCCAGGCAGCGGTGCGGAGTGTCTGTTCGTTGCTTCGTCCCGTCAGCGTACGGTGGCGTTCGGGATTGAATTGCTTGATGTCCAGCAGCACGAGGTCAGTCAGACTAAAGAGCTCTTCCACCTTTTCATTCCAGATGCCTCCGTTACTGTCCAGACAGATATGGATGCCGTTCGCCTTCAGCTCCTTGAAAAGAGGAATCAGCGCTTCTGCTTGCAGGGTAGGCTCACCGCCGGAGAAAGTAATACCTCCTTTCTTCCCGAAGAATGCCTTTTGGCTGATAGCCATTTGCAGAATCTCTTCCGGAGTGGTGGGAGTGCCTCCTTTTACATCAATCGTATCCGGATTGGCACAATACAGACAACGGAACGGACATCCTTGCAGGAAAACGACGAGCCGGAGACCCGGCCCGTCGAATGTTCCCATACTTTCGTAGGAGTGTACATTTATCATATTACATTCTTTCGTGGAATGAACGGCTGATGACTTCCAACTGATGCTCGCGGCTCAACTTCACGAAGTTCACGGCATAGCCGGAAACGCGGATGGTGAGTTGCGGATACTTTTCAGGATGTTCCATGGCATCTTCCAGCATTTCGCGGTTCAGTACGTTTACGTTCAAATGGTGGGCACCTTTGGTGAAGTAGCCGTCCATCATGGTTACCAGGTTCTCTACACGTTCTTCCGGTGTCGGGCCCAGTGATTTGGGAACAATGGAGAACGTATTGCTGATGCCGTCCTGCGAGTCGCGGTAGCGCAATTTGGCTACGGAGCTCAAGGAAGCGATGGCACCGTTCTTGTCACGTCCGTGCATTGGGTTGGCACCCGGAGCAAAGGCAACACCTTTGGCGCGTCCGTCCGGAGTGGCACCGGTCTTCTTGCCGTACATCACGTTGGAGGTGATAGTCAGCAAGGAAAGGGTGGGACGGGCATTCTTGTAGACAGGCAGCTTTTTCAGTTCTTCGCTGAAATAGTAAACGAGGTCTACTCCCAGGTGGTCCACACGGTCGTCATTATTGCCGAAGCAGGGGAATGAGCCTTCGGTGTCGAAACCTTCGGTCAGGCCGATTTCGTTGCGGCGTGCAGTGACTTTGGCATATTTGATGGCGGACAGTGAGTCTATGGCGATGGAAAGGCCGGCAACACCGTATGCCAGATTGATGCGTGGGTCGGTATCGATGAATGCCATCTGGGCTTTCTCATAATAATACTTATCATGCATGTAGTGGATGATATTCATGGCCTCGTTGTAGACACGGGCTATTTCAGTCAGTACCTTCTTGTAGTTGGCCATAACTTCCTCAAACTTCAATGTCTCACCGGTCAATACGGGAATACCTTTCACCATGACAGTTCCGGTATTTTCGCAACGTCCACCGTTGATGGCGAGCAGCAGGGCCTTGGCAAGGTTGGCACGTGCGCCGAAGAACTGGATTTGTTTGCCGATGGCTTGGTAGGATACACAGCAGGCGATGCCGTAGTCGTCGCAGTTGCGCACTTCACGCATCAGGTTGTCGTTTTCGTACTGGATGGAGCTGGTATCTACAGAAACTTTGGCGCAGAAATCCTTGAAGCCTTCCGGCAGTTCGGGACTCCACAATACGGTCAAGTTCGGTTCCGGAGAAGGACCGAGGTTGTATAGCGTCTGCAAAAAGCGGAAAGAAGTCTTGGTGACCTTCACGCGTCCGTCATTGAAGCGTCCTCCGATGGCTTCGGTCACCCAAGTCGGGTCACCGGCAAAGATATCATTGTATGATTGCATACGCAGATGGCGTACCATGCGCAGCTTGATGACGAACTGGTCTATCAGTTCCTGTGCAAACGTCTCATTGATTTTTCCGTGAGCCAGATCGTATTCAATGAATATATCGAGGAACGAAGATACGTTACCCAGTGACATGGCTGCTCCGTCCTGCTCTTTGATGGCAGCAAGATATGCCATGTATACCCATTGCACGGCCTCTTGAGCTGATGTAGCCGGATGGCTGAGGTCGAGTCCGTAATATTCGCCCATAACCTTGATGTCCTTCAAAGCTTTGATTTGTTCTGCCACTTCTTCGCGTAGACGGATGCGTGCTTCGGTCATCGGGCCGGTGAGGTTGCGCAAGTCCTCCTGCTTGGCTTCAATCAGACGGTCGATGCCGTAGAGAGCCAATCGGCGGTAGTCGCCGATGATACGTCCGCGGGCATAGTTGTCGGGCAATCCGGTAAGGAATCCCAGTGAGCGGAAGGAACGGATTTCTTCGGTATATACATCGAATACGCCGTCGTTATGTGTTTTGCGGTAATGGGTGAAGATGTCTTTTACTTTATCGTCCACTTCCACTCCGTTTTCACGGCATGCTTTTGCTACCACGTTGATGCCTCCGAAAGGTTTGATGGATCGTTTCAACAGTTCATCAGTCTGCAAACCGACAATAAGTTCATTGTCCTTATCAATATACCCGGCTTTATGAGAAGTGATGGTAGATACGGTGGTATTGTCCAGTGAACGGACGCCATTGTTGTTCCTTTCTTCTTCGAGAGCCTTCAGACAGATGTCCCAGATACGTTTGGTACGTTCGGTAGGTCCCTGCAAGAAAGATGCATCCCCGGTATAGGGTGCGATGTTTTTACTGACGAAATCACTGACATTGATTTCTTTATTCCAAAGCCCATTGGTAAAGGTTTTGTTCAATTCCATAAAATTTGTTTTTGTTAGTAGGTTAGATAATGTTATCCTTTAGAGCGCGCAAAAATACTGAATAAATTCCGTAATTTTATAAGAGATACTTCTCTTTTTATGTTGAACAGCATAAAATAAACACATAGCGAAAAAGTAAATTTGGGTAAAACGTAGCGAATTAGCTGATACAGCGTTCGTTACGCTTTGTTTTTCTATGGGACAGAGCCAACGAAATACCACCTCGAAGCCAAACAGCGCAGAAGTTCAGTTACCACCTCATTACCCCCGTAACGGGTGTGAATTTCTTGCTAAATGGTTCTGTTTCTGCGATTTGCGTAATTTTGCATAGCAGTCGGTAACTCACTAATAACTAATTTTGTAACCAAAAAAAGGAGTGAGCTATGCGTAGTACATTCAAGGTATTATTTTGCGTGAAGAAAGGCAGCGAGAAGCCGAACGGCAACCTGCCTCTGATGTGCCGTATC
>ENA-OYAL01000354-OYAL01000354.1-human-gut-metagenome-genome-assembly--contig:-NODE-354-length-25329-cov-6.026905_pt1 | contig 25329 bp, 20 predicted proteins | sample MGYA00244516_ERZ652817 | MGnify/ENA primary metagenome ERZ652817 (study PRJEB26926, sample SAMN06164692) | human gut metagenome | biome: ENVO:00009003; feature: ENVO:2100002; material: ENVO:00002003...
GTGGTCGCTGGCCTGGCGGGAGGGGGGAGTGTCGAGGACGCCCATGGGGGGCTTGCGGCCAAGTCGTTTTTTCAGGGTATTGTTGATGAAGATATGGTCAAAGGAATGGTAGGTGTCGCCGTCTTCGTAATAGATGGTCCACGTTTCTCCTCGGGAATCCCGGGGTTTTAGACGGTTCAGGCGGGAATCCGTTTTCGCCGGTCCCTGGATGACCTGCACGGAACTGTCCGCGGGGCCGTCATTGAAGTCCCCGTATAACAGCAGGGGCATGCCGTCCTGGGAGGCCATGACGCCGTTCAGGTAGTCGCGCAGGGCATAAGCTTCCCTTCTTCGGGTTTCCTCCGCGGAGCCGTCGCGGCTCAGCCGGGATTTCAAATGAACGCCTATCAGGCGGAACTGGCGGGAATCCGGCATTTTTACGGTGGCGTCCAGAATGCCGCGGAGCATCGTTTTACGCCGTTTGGGTTCTCCCGGTACGGGCACATCCGTCACGGAACGGTTGCTGACAATGGGGTACTTCGACAACAGGGCCAGTCCACGGTCTTCACCGTCCCGCATGACCAGTACCTTGTGCGGCAGCTGCACGCCCTTTCTTTTCAATCGCATTTGCAGGTCGCGCACGGCGGCTTCCCCGCCCATCTCGGACAGGCCCACGATTTCAGCACCGGATTGCCTGACGAGCTCCGCTATGGCCTCCCGTGCCTCCACGGGCTTGTACTTCACTTGAAAATTGCTTCTTCGCGGGTCTTCCGGCACAAAATAGTTGCCCGTATTCATGGTCAGCATCCTGACGGGCTCCCCCTTCTCCGGAAGGGTGATCTTTTCCGGCGCCATTCCCTCCTCCGCCGCCTGCCGGGACGCGGGTACGGCCTCCATCGTGTCCGGAAGCAGTTTCCATTCCGACAGGCCGTAGCCTATCAGGGCGCACAGCACAATCAGGGCCGCGATTACCGAAGATCCCCTGCTTTTGGACGTTTTCCTGACCATATCCGTTTCCCTGAAAGAATTTTTACCGCAAAAGCGTAGTGAATGAATAACACCGCCGTGAAAATTCCGCTCCCATTACTCGGCTTTCACTTCACTTTCATCCGTAATTCATGATAAAACATGAATGTGCCCCCATTGCAACCCAAGAACGAGTCCCAGCCTGACGAGAATACGCTTTCCCAGTATGCGGAGCATACCAGGAAAAGCCTGATTGCCCGTCTGGAAAATTGGGAAGACCAGCGTACCTGGGATGAATTTTACCGTACATACTGGCGGCTTATTTACTCCGTGGCGCTGAAGGCCGGATTAAGGGAGGACGAAGCCTGGGACGTGGTGCAGGAGACCATTCTTTCCATCGCCAAGCAGAGCAAGAAGAACATCTACAACCCGGAACAGGGCTCTTTCAAGCTATGGCTCTGGAACATGACCCGCTGGCGCATCAACGACCAGTTCCGCAAACGGAAAAAGGACACGGCCATGCTGATGAATCCTGACGCCGGCGAATCCCAGGAACACCCCATCGACAAGATTCCGGACGAAGGCAAGAACAACTTTGACCAGGTATGGGAGCGGGAATGGCAGAACAACCTTCTGCAGGCCGCGCTGGAACGCGTCAAGGCCAAGGTGTCCCCCAAGCAGTTCCAGATTTTCGACTACTACGTGCTGAGGGAATGGGATGCGGCCAAGGTCCGCAGGCAGCTTGGCGTCACCATCGCCCAGGTGTACCTTGCCAAGCACCGCGTGGGCAGTGTTCTGAAAAAGGAACTGCAATTCCTCCAGTCCCAGGAGGAAGAACACCGGAAATAGCATTTTCCGCAACGTTCAACGTTTTACGATCCCGGAAAATTTCAGGAAAGCCGTCCGGAAACCTCCCGGCATGCCTTTTCCGGGCCGTCCTTCCGGCCGGGATAAGATTCCCTTATTTTGTCTCTTGCCAAGGGGGCTGTTTTGTCGTTAGATTAGCGGCAACTGCATATGCCGCCCTCACGCAACAGACATTCCGCCCAGAAGGTGTTCACCTGGGACAAGATCAAGATGGCCCTGTCAGCGGCGGAAGAGGGATTCTACATCTGGAATATCAAGACGGGCGTCATCCACTACACGGACCGCTGCCTGACCATGATGGGGGCCAGCCGCAAGGAAAAGGCCCCCAATATTTTCACCCAGCCGGAACTCACCATCCATGAGGAGGACCAGGCCTTTTTCTCCCAGGAAGTGCGCCGGTACCTAGACGGGCATTCACACATGCCCATGCGCATCGAAATCCGGATGAAGAAGCTCAACTCCAAAAGCTGGAGCTGGGTCCGGGTCAACGGCATCGCGCGCCGGGACAAGCAGCGCCGTCCCGTCATGCTCATAGGCGTCTGGGTCAACATCACCAGGCGCAAGACGGCGGAACTGCGCGCCGCGGAGGACCGGGACCTGTTCCATACTCTGATTGAACACATTCCGGACAGCATTTATTTCAAGAACCGGGAATCGCGCTTCGTTCTGGCCAACTCGGCCACGGCCAACAAGCTGGGCGTCCCCACTCCGGCGGACCTGACCGGACGGACGGACGCCTATTTCTTTGACAAGACCATGTCCGACATTTCCCGGAACGAGGAACTGGACATCATGAAGACCGGCCGCCCCATCCGCGCCCGGCTCCATCATGAGACATGGCTGCACAGGGACGATACCTGGAGCCAGATCAGCAAATTCCCGTGGTATGGCCGCAACGGGGACCTCAAGGGAATCGTGGGCATTTCCAGCGACGTCACTAAACTGGTCAAGACGGAGATCAAGGCGAGGGAAACGGCCCGCATCCTGGAAGAACGGAACAAGTCCCTGGAAAAGGAAATCGACCTGGCCCGTGAAATCCAGTTCGCCCTGCTCCCCTACGAGCTCCCCTCCCGTTCCCGCACGGAACGCGGAGTGACCCGGAAGGCGGATTTCCACCACATCTTCACCCCTTCCGAAGGGGTGGCGGGCGACTGGTTCGACGCCTTCCCCGTAGGCGACTCCGGCGTAGGGGCCATTGTCTGCGATGTGATGGGGCACGGCATCCGCGCCGCCCTGATCGCCTCCATGCTCCGGGGCCTGATGGAACAGCTTTCCCACTTGGCGGACAATCCCGCCGCATTCCTCACTTCCCTCAACCACCAGCTTTCCAAAATACTGCAAAGGGCCAACACCACCATGTTCGCCTCCGCCGTTTATATTTACCTGGACCTGGAAACGGGCGTCATGACCGCCTCCACGGCGGGCCACCCGCATCCCATCGTGCTGGGACCGGACGGAATCGCACGCAAGATGCCCCTGCCCCGCGGCATCGCCATGGGCCTGCTGGATGACGCCGCCTACCAAAACGCCCAGTTTCCCCTCCTTCCGGGTTCACGCATCCTGATGTACACGGACGGCCTGACGGAAGCCGCCAATGCTGAAGGCGAAGAAATGGGAGTGGAACGCCTGATTGATTACTTCAACAATTCCACGGCCAAGACCACCAAGGACTTCGTGCATCAGGCCCTTACCTGCGTAGCCAAATTCACGGGCTGCACCAACCAGGCGGACGATATCTGCATGCTGGGCATCAGCTATTCCGAGCATGAGGAAGAAACCGGGCATTAATTGCCAGACTCTCCGTTTCCGGATATTTTCCAAACCCTCACATTCTCGCCGTCCAGCCAGGCGATCATGGAATCGTCCGCGGAAAAAGCCAGGATTTTTCCCGGAGCTTTCATGGGCGTCCCCGAGGCGAAAGAGACAACTCCTTCAGGCGCCCTGTTTCCACCATGGAAATGCAAATATTTTTCCCCCGGAGAAATCTCCATGTATAAAATGAAGGGAAACCAGTACACGACATCCCCGGAGGCCCTCTTTTTCCCAATATCCCAGATCAGCACTGCCGGTTCGTAATTATACATGGAGCATCCGGAAAACTGCGCCATCACGGCATAACGCCCGTCCCGGGTCACATAAAAAATATCCGGCGGATTATTTGATTCAAAGTCCGCACTCCTCTTCGCCTTAAAAGGATTTTCAAATTTTCCTGAAGCTTCTTTCAATTGGCTGCGCATGGTGGAAACGGGCAAATCCACCTTCCGCATTACCTTGTTTTCGGGATCAAAGCACATTCTGGAAAATGGTTTGACGATGCCGAACAGGGGGCTCGAGAGAGAAGTCGTCTGCCGGTCAGCCACCCCGGTTTTCTCCAAAATCCGATGATGCTTCAAATCATATATTTCCGCGCATTTTCCCTCCCGGTCTGCTACAAATACTGCCGAACTGTCTTCACTAAACCGGACGACATCCACGGAAGCGCCTTTTCTTCCTCCCGGCTTCTTCCAAAGTTCTTTTCCCTGCAACAAATCCCACACGGCTATATACCCGTCCTGGTCAAAAAACGCAGCCTTGCCTCCGTCCGGAGAATACTTGAGAAACTTCCCCTTCTCCGATACGGGACGGAATGACGAACTGATGCCTTTCTCCGTCACCTCATGTACCGTCCAGCCTTTTACACTTCCCCTCCCTAAAAACAGGGAGCCGTCCGGACTCAGCAAATCCTGGGAAACCGCTTGCCTTTTATAAAGTCCCTGCGTCTTTCCCAGAAGGGTACCCGTCACGGCATCCCACACCGTATAAAAATAACCGTTCTGTCCTCTGCCCGCTTCCGACAGAATGCGTGATCCATCTCCGGAAAAAGAAAAACTGTTCCACAAGGAAGGCTCGTCCCATAAAGGGGAACGCGCCAGATCCGCAACTTTCTTTCCCGAAGGAATGGCCCACAAGGAAGGAACGCCCTTCCCGCAAACCAGCAGGCGGCTCCCATCAGGGGAAAAAGTGGCCCCCTCCGCCTCCTCTTTCCCCGTAGGAATGGAACAAACCTGCTGCCCCCGTAGCGGCGCAGGTTCTGGAAGCGGCAACTCTGCCCAAACCTGTCCGCAGCAAGCTATTCCGGCAGCGAGGAACTTCATGAAACAAACTTTCATTATCAACATCTAACAAAACGAAAAAATGTTGGCAATTCATTTTTCAATAACAAGGGATAACCCATAATCCTTCATGCTCCTTCCGGGCAGTCATCCGGGGTAAACCTGAAATTGCGCCAGAAAGGCACGCTGAGCATCCAGATGGAGAACAGGGCTTCCAGTCCTCCGGCCATGATGATCGTCGCTTGGACTCCCAGGGAATCCACCACGGCCCCCCAGCCCATGGCGGCCAACGGCTGCACTCCGATCGTGACGATGCTGAAAAGCCCCAGAATGGCGGATTTCCTTTCCGGAGGCGCCAGAAGCTGAACGGCGGAAGAGGAGGTAACGAACAGCGTGGAGGTAGCCAGGCCCGCAAAAAAGAAACACAGGGCCTGCACCTCCACCACGTTGACGATGCCCGCCACGCAAAGGGCGCTCCCCATCCACAGGGTTCCGGAAGAAAGCTTGGCCCCCACCCTGTCGCTTTTGCGCGCAAAGGGCATTACCAGCAGGATGCTGACCATGGCTCCAGCTCCCACCGCTCCCAGTATCAGTCCGGTATTGCGGGGATTTCCGTGCATCAGGGCCGGAACGATCTGGTAGAGAGACTGCCCGCAAATATTCTGGATCAGGGCGCTGAGCATGATGAACAGCAGGCTGCGGGTGGACAATACCGCCTTGAGACCGGAAACCTTTCTGCCGGAACCGCGCTGCTTTTTCGGCGCGGCGGCTTCGGAAATATGGCCTTTCAGGGAAACCAGGCAGCCGATCAGCGGAAGACTGGCCAGGACATTGCCGCCGAAAGCGGTGGCCGCCCCCCATTCCGCAATGATATAGCCTGCCAAAGCCGGGCCCACCGCCCTGCATGTGTTGAATACCAGGGAATACATCCCCACCGCCTCCTGGAGCTGCTTCCGGGGGATCAGGTCCCCCACAAACGCCTGCTGCGTGGGAAAGCCCACCGTCTGGTTGATGCCCATGACCAGCCCCGCCGCATACAAATGCCACAATTGCAGGGCATCCAGAAACGTCAGAAGAAACAGGACCGCCGCCACCAGCCATTGCACGGATTGCACGGCAATCAGCAGCTTGCGGCGGTCAAAGCGGTCGCCCAGTCCGGCCAGCAGCATGCCCCCTAAAAAGAAGGGCAGCGCATTTAGGGCGGCCAGCAAACCCACCGCCGTGGCGGAACCGCCGGAAATGCTGTAAACCAGGATGCCCATGGCTGTAACCTGCAGCCACATTCCGATCAGGGCACATGCCTGCCCGGACCAGAAAATTTGCAGGTTCTTCACCTGAAGGGGCTTGAAAAAGCCCAGCCAGTCATTCAGCAATTTCATTCAACCCCGGCATCCTAATCCGCGCCGCCGGAACCGTCCAGACGCGAGTATGACACCGGGGAGAAGCCCGTTTCCAGGCAATTTCCCCTCTTCTATTCATCCCGCGTATAACAGGCGGGATAATCGCTGGAAGGCAGCCAGACAGGCAGATTTTTCATTTTGGCCCTGGCGTGTTCGGAAACGGGTATGCGCCAGATTTCAAAGAAGGGTCCCATGTTCTTACCCGTCACCTTGGAAAAGGCGGACATCACCCATTCCCATTTCTTTTCATCGCTTAACTTGCCATTGTCGTAAGGCTTGTCATGGTATTGCAGGGCCACCTGCCGGAAGGCGTCAAACCCCAGATGGTACATCAGCTCCACCCAGAAGAAGAGCTGCACCTTGTTGGGCGCGTCCTTGTAAGTCTGGCTTCCGGTAAAATATTTCTTCAGTTCGGAGCTCATGCCGTACGGCCCCATGCCCCCGCCCCAGCAGGACTCGTAATTCTTGCCCGTCCCCATCACTTCACAGAGCATGGAAAAAATGTTGACGGAAACTTCCGTCTGCCCCTCCATCGTGAACGGAGGCGCCTGATGGTTGTGCCCCAGTTCATGCCAAAGCCCCCAGCTTCCGGAATTGATGATGGCGCCGCTGGCGATCGAATTCGTCCAGTCGGTCGTCGCCATGGCGGGATAGCCGGAGTGCCCGGCTCCTGCGGAAATCTGTCTGTCCACGACAAAGCGCATGGGATGATGAAGGCGGTCCGGCTTGGTATCCCACCCCATGATCCAATCCTGGAGCGCCATGTTTTTTTGCAGGAATTCCGCCACCTTCTGAACGTCGGGGCAGCGTTTCAACTGCTCCACCGGCATGGTCATCACCAGGCGCGGCATGCGGATTTCCCCCCACGGGGCCTTGCAATTTTCCAACTGCGCCGCCCATTGTTCCGGAGTAGTCACCCCCAGAATAAAGAGAGGCGCCGGAGTAGCTCCGGAAATCTGCACCTTGAAGGTCCGGCCTCTCTTGGAACGCTTGCCCACATTCACATACACCAGGCCGCCCATCGGATTCACCAGCTTCACGCGCCCCCGGTCCGCCGGAACCTGCACCGTTATTTCCGGAACCCTTCTCCAGGCATCCAGCTTGTGCAGGCTGTCCGTATGGCACCCGATGCGGATTCCGAGAGAACTCTCCTTGGGCGCCCCGGACAGGGAACATGAAATTTCCGCTCCCGGCGGGGCATACAGACCCGTGCTGTGCCATCCTGTGATGTTGGAATCTATCTCCACCGTGCGCCTCACGAGCGGAGCGCCGTCCTCCGGAGCTCCGGGAAAATCCTTTGCCGCCGGGCAGGCCTTCAGGGTGGAAGGCTTGTCGTCCTTCCAGGAGCGGCACCTTTCCAGCAAGTCATCCATGCGCTTGTCATCCGTCCCTCTTTTCCACGGTGTACTTCCGGAAGGGAATTCCTCCATGCCTGTCAATTTTTCAGCCTTGTCCCATGACCATGTTTCCAGGGGCTTGTCGGCATCCATCGGTATTTCATCCTTGCAGACGGTGGCGTACACGGAAAGATCCGGCATGGGATTCTTGACAGGCTGCGGAAAGCGCCCCTCGGGTTCCGGCTCTTCCTCCTCGGCGGGTTCTTCCTGCTGGCGCTCCTGTTCCTCCCGCTCACGGCGTTCCAGCTCTTCCCTTCTCCTCTTTTCCGCTTCCTCCCGCTTGGCCTGCTCCTGAAGCTTTTGCACCGCCTCCTGTTCCAGGGCCTCCTTCTTCTTCCTCGCTTCCTCCCTGGCCAGTTCGGCGGCTTCCCGCTCCTTCTCCCGGCGTTCCCTTATTTCCTTTTCCCGCTGCTTTCTCTGTTTTTCAGCGGCGGCCTTCATGGCTTTTTCCTTTGCCTGGCGTTCAGCAGTCAACTCCTGCGCCACCCTTTTCTTTTCCTGATTGTCCTGATACAGATAATACCCGGCTCCGACGCCGCAAATCAACAGCAGCACCAGGAACCATCCTACGGCAGAGCCCCTGCCTGCCTTGCGGGCCAACGAAGAAACATGCATGGAATTAGAAATAAAGATTTACATTATTCCTGCATGGGAAAAGGACGTTGTCAACAGGATTCTTCCCGTCCCTTGCACAATATAATGCGCCGCTTCCAATCCGCGGCAAGGAAGCTCACTCGGAAAATGATTCATCCGCACCCCGTTTCCATTCCGCCGCCTTCAAGACATCCTGCCGCATGCCGAAATGCGGCAGGACCCCTCTCACCAGGCCATCTAGAACTCCCATAGTCCGCGCTTTTGGACTGATATAGCCATGACCGGAAACGGTCATGGCCTTCACTTCCTCCGCCGCATTGCAAGGGCAGCACCGGAACGCTTCCGGCAAATTCCTCATGGCGTCCAGATCATTGTGCCCGTCACCGAAAATGGCCGTATGAGCATAGGGAATGCCGAACCGGGACGCTATAAAAGCCAGAGCCGTTCCCTTGTTGTAATCCCGGTGGCTGAAACGCAGGTAAGGCCCCGCCCTCTGAGTGACGATTTCCTCATAAGGGGCCACCGTCCCATGAATGACTCCGGAGACTGCATCCAGCCCCCGGGCATCGTTCACCACCAGGGAAAAGGCGTCATGCTGCTGCCTCTGGAGCTCCAGCCCGGAAAACTGCTTTTCCAGATGCTCCATCAACTCCTCCAGTATACGGCCATACCGGCTGAACAGGGAATCATGGGCAACCGCACATGCATCGTTCCAGCACACACCCGGCATCAGGCGGCCTTCCGCATCCGCCAGATGGACGTTGCGTTCCATGGTCACGGTAAAATCCGGGGCAAACGCTTCCGGATCATCCTGAAACATGTCCATCAGTCCCTCCCTCAGGTAAACCGGGTCACGCCCCGTATTGATGCCCCAAAGCACGCCATAGCGCGCCCGGAGCGCACGCATGAGGCGGAAAAAACTGCGGCGCTCCCCGGCAGGACCGCCCAGGGTGAACAGGGTATCGTCAAAATCGAACGAAAAAAGGTACCGGGACTCTTCGGGCAGCGGAAGTGCCCGGACCGGAAGAAAACGCATCAATTCCATGTCAGGCCAGTCCTCCCTTCATCCCCACAGAGCCATACGCTTTCACCACGGGTTCCGCCAGTGGAATGTCATCTTCCAGCGGTTCGGCATTGGGAATATCTTCCTCCACCGGTTCCGCGGACGGGATGGTTTCAGGCACGGGCTCCGCCACGGGAATCCGTTCCTTCTGCGGTGGGGAACTTACCGGAGGCTTCACGGCAGGAGCAGCAGGACGGGCGGGCGGAGAGGAAACGGCGGGACGGCCTTCCGCTGCGGCGGGAATCTTCGCCTTGGCCCCCATCCTTGCACGCACCTGGCGGGCGATGGGTGTATTCATGTCCACGGCATGGGTGACGGGAAGGCTGCCGGCGGGGATCTCCTCGCCCGGCTTGCGCATGTGGATTTCCACGCGCCGGTTGGCAGCCTGTGCATTCTGGTCCCCCTTGGTGGACACCACCGGGCGGGAAGCCCCGCAAGCCCGGATGTACAATCTGCATTCCCCGTTGGGCCGCGTCAGTGAAATGCCGTTATCCAGCAGCCACTGGCGCACCGCGTTCGCCCGCATGAGGGAAAGCACGGCGTTATATTCCTCGGAGCCGAAACTGTCCGTATGCCCCTCCACAATGAAAATCGTGTCCGGATTCTTCATCATCAGCCCCGCAAGCTGGAGCATGCTGAGACGGGCGGAATTCTTCATCACCGCCTTGTTGTACTCAAACAGGAGATCCGCCCCCAGCCTGCTGTACCCGCTGTCCTTCCCCAGATTAGACTGGGCCATCAGCTGGGCCAGGGACTTGCTGCCGTCCGGCAAATGGGAATCGTCCTGGCCGCCTGCGCCCTTCAGCTTGTTATTGTACCATTCATCCGGATTGACCATCTCCGGCTCCGCCGTCTTGACGGTCGCCGGACTGGCGGAAGGCTTCAGCGCTTCCGGAGGGGAAAGCTCCGGAAGCCCCTGGGCAATGGATTTCATGTCCACCAGGGGCATTTGGGGGGAGAGAGATTCCGGAGGGGAGGGAGAAACGGGATCAGCGGAAAAACTGGTTTCTCCCGGTGCAATCACCACCTGTTCCGGAAGCATGTCCTCCAGATCGGGCAGTTCCGGAGGGGGCAGTTCCTTGATCTGCTCAACCACCGGCATTTCAGGAATTTCCGTCACGTCCGGAGCCGGACGGTCGTCCGCCTTCAGAACGATTTTCTCAGGAAGCGGCTTTGAAGCCGGCTCCTCCGCGACAGTCTTGTGGACATGAATACCCAGGTCGAACCAGCTCAGGACGACAAACCCCAGATAATGCACCAGCAGCGCCGCCAGAACGCCTCCCACGGCCACAGCCGCCAAATGGCGCGGCGCAGGCAGAATGAAACGGCTGCGCCTGCGGCGGTTCTCGCGGAGTTCTCCGCTGTTGTCCTGATACTCACTCACGGGATATTCACTATGCTGCACCATGAAACAAAACGGGGAGCACGGCTCATCTGCCGGACGGCGCCGCAGCCGTCACGGGAAAACGGTAGGATTCATTCATCAGCACCCTGGGCATGGGCATGCGGGTATTGTCATGAATCCACTCCGCAATGCCAGCCTGCAGCTCGTCATCCCCATCATACACGTTGACTTTATACGTTTTCTCAAATTTTTCCCCCTTCTTTCCTTCAATAACATGGAGAAAGGTCCGTTCCTTCGTTCCGTAGGGCTCCCCTTCCCGGATGGATTCATAAAGTTGCTTCTTGTCGTTCTTCAGGGAATCGTAAATGCTCAGGGAATCTTCCAGAGTGGAAAAAAAGTACTGGTTGGTACAGACGACCATAGCCGGATAATCCAACTTCAGGGCATAATCCACCGGAGCCACGTCAAACGTGCTGAAATCAGCACGCCACGCCACCCCGGCATCCATGAGCCAGAAAGCAGGATAGCACAGGGTTTTTCCCCAGTCCTGCTCCATCTCCCGCATCGCCACCGTCTTCAGGGAGGGGAAGCAGTCCATGGACACCATGCAGCGGATGCGGGGATCTTCGGAAGCGGCCTTCAACAGCACAGCCGCCCCGAACCCCTGCCCCACGGCGGCCACAGGCGGCAAACCTCCCGTTTTCTCCGCCACGGCGTCAAGCAAGGCGGTAACATCCGCATATTCCTTCAATCCGTACGTGCAATATTGCCGTGCGTTGTCCCTGCCGCGGGGATTCCAGACCAGGCAGGAATATCCGGCTCCGGTCAGGCCTTCCGCCAGAGGAAGGGACCCCTGCACGCCATTATCCCAGGAAGTGCAGATCACCACCAGTTCCGGCTTTTCATCCAGATGCGTCATGTTGCCCCGCAGTTTCAGGGCGTCCCTCACGCGGTTCTGGCGCGGCGTCAGAGTGCCGGACAGGCGGGGACGCACCAGATAGCCGGCAATCGCCGTCCCATCGGCGGAAACGGTCTCCACAGGCTCCATGATCATGGACTCTCCGGAAGCGGAACTTTCCGCCGCCCCCACCGGAACCAGCAGCGGGGTGGAGGCATACCAGGAAAACCACACCAGCCCGGCCACCGCAACAAGCACGAGCAGGAAAAATAGTTGGACAAGACGCTTGAACATGGAAAAGGAAGCACCCGGAAAATTGTTGACGGGAAAACTTTTATCCCATCCAGACTACGTTGACAACCACCAACTTCTATCGGGAGATTCCCGGGAACCCGCAAAATGCGGCATTTCCGGAGGCGTGTTCTCGCACCATGAACGCACCAGCAGGCGCCGGTTCCTCTGCCGCCGCAGGGAATTGAGCCGCTTTCCACAATTTCCGGAAGGGAAATAACGCTTTATTTCCCTTCCGTGATCTGGCATTCTTGGCGCATACTTCTTTTTCATGGCAAACCCGGCACAACATCTCCGCCAATGGTTCACATTCCTTGTCCTGCTTGTGCTGGGAGGCGTGGCGGCCTGGTTCCTGATGCCGCGGGAGTGGTCCCAGATGCAGTGGGAAATACCCGGCACGCCCTCCGAATATCCGCTTGCACAGCTTCTGCGTCCGTGGCTGATCCTTCTCGGCTGCTTTCTCCCCGCCGCGGGCATGTTCCTCTACAACTGCTCGGACATCATGGACAGGTATGTGGCGCGCACCTGGTTCACCGCGTTCATGATGTGCACGGCCATTCTGACCCTGATCTACATCATCGGAGACTTCGCGGACAACGTGGGAGACCTGATGAATCTGGAATCCCCCCTGGAAGGCACTTTCCGCTTTTACCTGAGCCAGCTCCCCATGATCCTGAACCTTATTCTGCCCTACACGCTGCTGCTGGGCACGCTGTGGGCACTCACCAAGCTTTCCTCCTCCTCGGAAATCACTGGAATGCTGCAATCCGGCCGATCCCTCCTCCGGATCAACTCCCCGGTCATCATCGGCGCCGTCTTTGCCGCCGTTTACTTCGGTATCTTCGGGTTCCACTGGGCGCCGAACTCCACGCTGTACCGGAAACTCATGTTCTCCTCCCTGAGCCAGAACAAAAATGACAGCTCCCGAAGCATTATTTACAAGAATGACGACGAATCCCGAATCTGGTACATCGGCGATCCTCCCGGCATAGACTCCCCGGGCGAACCGTTCAGACAGGTGCGCGTAGAACAGTTCGGAGCTCCAGGAAAAATGGAATACGAGCTATTCGCGGACGAAGCCTCCTGGGACCCGCATTCCAGAACGTGGACCTTCCTCCATGCCATTGAGAAAGTCTATCCCCAGCAGCAGCCCAGGGAACTGAACGGGGTTCCCCTATTCTCCGGAGACGGGTATCAAACGCGGAAAAAACCTTATTCCGAAACTCCTTGGCAGCTCATCTCCCCCAATGTCCGGGTAGATACCCAGGGAACACCGGCCCTGCAGGAAATCATCAAGGCGGGCTCCACCAACGCCAAGCAGCTCAGAAGCCTGGAAACGGAGTGGCACGTGAGAATTGCGCGCATGTTTTCCTGCATCATTCTGACGTTCATCGCCATTCCCTCCGCCATCACGTTCCAGAGGCGCTCCACGATGTCCGGCATAGGCATTGCATTGTTCCTGGCGGCAGCCATGCTGTTCCTGTATGAATTCTTCCCCACCCTGGCATCGGCCGGGTACCTGCCCACCTGGCTGGGCGCCTGGATGCCCAACATCATTTACACCGTCATCGCCATCCGTTTGTTCCAGACCAGGCTGGCACACAGGGGCTTCCTGGAAATGCTGAAAGGCCTGGAAAAAACGCCTGCCCATGACCATTCCTGACCAAATTCCGGAAGATCCTGCAAATGCAGAAAAGGCGCGGAACCTGCTGCGCCGGGCAAGCGCCGTGATTTTCGACTTCGACGGTCTGCTGGTAGACACGGAATACGCCATTTACGCTTCATGGCTGCGGGTATTTGACTCCTGCGGCCATCCCCTGCCTCTGGACCTGTTCAACCAGTGCCTGGGAAGCGGTTACACGCACTGGAACCCCGGCGACCATCTGGAAAAACTGACGGGAAGAACATTCGACTGGGACGAAATCAATGCGCTCCGCCAGAAGGAAATCGTACGCGATCTGGAACATGCCGGGCTGCTGCCCGGAGCCGGCGAACTCATCCGCAGCCTGGCGGAAAAAGGAATTCCCATGGCCGTAGCCTCCAGCTCCTCCCATCGCTGGGTGGACGGCTGGCTGAACAAGCTGGACATCATGCCTTATTTCAAAACCGTCGTCTGCCGGGACGACAATCTGCCCGTCAAGCCCGATCCCGCCCTGTTCCTCAGAGCGGCGGAAAACCTCGAAATTCCTCCTTCGGCGTGCCTGGTGCTGGAAGATTCCCAGAACGGCACCACGGCGGCCTTCCGTGCGGGCATGCCCGTCATTTCCATCCCGAACCGGGTGACGGCCCAGGCGGATTTTTCCCATGCAAGCGTCAAAATAGGTTCCCTGAAGGAACTCCTTTAACAGCGGGCCGGGGTACGGCACACCTTGACGTTTGGAAATGTGGTCGGGGCCGCTCGCCCCACTGCGCCAAACGGGACATCACTCCACCTTTTCCGACGGAAAAACATGAAGATAATTGGGCAATAACAAACAGAATTCGCTTTTCGCCTTCCAGACTGCAATATCCCCGCCATTTTCCGAGCCGACTCCCTCCGCGCTTATATGCAGGATTCCATCAACACAGGAGGCTTCGTAACACAACTCCTCCTGGGGGCAAATCAGGGAAAAAGTGGCCATCCTGCTCCACCGGCCATCCAACAGCCCCCACATGACACAGCAGACATTCATCTTTTTCCCCGGAACGAAAGGCTTCATATCCGGCAGCCCCACCGCATCACACTTCAGGAAGAACATGCGCATGGGAATACCCGCACCCATTACCTGGCTGATTTCCGCCAGGACATGTTCTTGCGTACGCATCTTCACCCATTCGGGCGGAACAGCCTTCCGGTCCCCGCCATCAACCGCCTCAGAAAGGCTACAGACAAGCACTCCCAGAAGCAGGCCGCACAAACAGAAAAACAATTTCATAACAGGATAGTTTTCCGTATCATGCAGAAAGTAGCCGCCTAGTCAACATTGGCTCTTGGAAATAGAAAACCTTTTCCGTAATTCGCATAATTTCAGAAAGTTTATAGTGATTTTTGCAAAAAGAAAAACATTAGATTTATTTGAGGAAGGCATCCAGAAATCCGGCGCAGCGGCTGGAGCAAAATGAAAAAAATGCACCCAAAAAAAATCAAGAAAGGTATAAAGCGGATTTCTCCGTTACCCACCATCAGTTCTTTGAAAACACCTCTCCCGTATTCCTATGAACACGGTTCCCAAGCTGCAGCTTTTCTTCAGGAATCAGACGATCCTCTTCCTTTGATGCGGGATTGTCCCCTTTTTCTTCCAAACGCATGCGAATAATGTCATCCAAGGCAAGAAGAGCTTCCTCGCTTTCTATCCACGCTGCAATATCTGCTCCCTTTTTTGAAAGGAAACCTTCCGCTTTCAAACAAAGCATCCCGTCGGCATAGGAAGCCTTGTAATCCAGATCTCCCTGTGGACTTTTGAAACAAACTCCGAGCATACAGCGCCATACCCCTTTCATTTGAACCCAAATACTGCACCGCAGCAACATTTCATTTCCTGGCTCCATCAGGTTCATGTCAGGACGCCCCATTTCGGTACACTTCAGAAAGAAAATATGCACAGGCATATTGAAGCCTTCCACCTGGTTAATTTCCGCCAAAACATGTTCCTGGGTCCGCATCTGCACCCACTCAGGCGGAACAGCCTGGCGATCCTCACTATCAGCCGCCGCAGAAATGCTACAGACAGACGCCCCCACAAGCAAACCGCACAAACAGAAAAACAATTTCATAACAGGATAGTTTTCTGTATCATGCAGAAAATATCCGTTCGGTCAACAGGGACGTTCAAAAATGAAAACTCTTTCCCGCAGGATTTCTCCCGCTCTTGTTTCTTGACGGAATTCCTTTCATGCCTTATGTAGGGAGAATGCCCTCCCAACATTGCCCATTATATCACTATCGCGTCAAGGACAAGGTCGTCGGCCCCGTCAGCCTGGCCGACCTTCATGTTCTGCTCACTTCCAAAAAAATTCCTCCGGACACCATGATCCGTGAAGAACATTGCCAGACATGGATGCCCCTCACGGCGGAATTCCGCCGCCAGGAGCGCCTGGCCCGCCCCCGGACGTCGGCCGCCCTGCTGGCCTGCCGTCCTCCGAAAAGCAGTTTCCTGTTCTACGCCATTGCCCTGTTCAGCATGGCCTGCGGTATTGTTCACTCCGTGATGGAGAACTACTTCCAGTACATGGAAGTGGTGTTCCTGCCTTCCATAGCGTTTTTCATGGGCAAAATGCTGGCATACATGCACCTGCTCACCGGAGGAATCAGAAAAATTCCCATAGACACCCCGGACCGCTGAAAACACCCCGGTATTTTCATACCCCAAACGTTCTTTTTCTACTGAAACAGAATGTATTGCATATCCTACCCCGTAGAGCATCACTGAACTGTTACCGGGCCATGGAGAAATAGCGCAACCCGTCCGCATGGATATGTTCCTGGACACGGAAGGACCTGCGGCATTCCGTTTTTCACGGCCATAACCGCAAGGAGGGCTCCCCACGGAGAATACCTCCATCGCCATCCAGCAAAGCCGGATAAAAATCAAGTCCTTTCAGGGGAAGAACGTCCCGTCCTCCATCCGTCTTCTAGTTGATGCGGGCGTCCGGATGTTCCATGCAAACAGTAATAACAGGCCCGGCCTCTCGTCAAAAACCCATTCTCCGGCAGCGGCTCCCCCGTTGCAGGAAATATGGAGGAAAACCTGAAACAGAAAAACCGCCGGAACCTCCAACGGCTCCGGCGGTTTAAAAACAACAATCCGGTCATTACTTGCCCAGTTCCGCAACGGCGGCTTCCAGACTGGGCACGTCTTCAATGGAAATAACAGTGGCATCCTTGCAGATGCGGCCCATCATGCCGGCCAGGGTCTTGCCCGGCCCCAGCTCAATGAAGAGGCGGTGGCCCTGGTCCACAAGCTTCTGCATGGAGGCCGTCCAACGTACGGAACCGCACACCTGATGTTCCAGCATGCTGCGGATATCGTCGGGACCTTCCACCACGCGCGCTTCATAATTGCAGTACACGGGCATTGACGGAGTACCGAAGGAAACATTTTTGAGCTCTTCCGCCAGCTTCACCATGGCGCTGTGCATCAGGCGGGAGTGATAGGCGCCCGCCACGTTGAGCTTTTTGGCGATCTTGCATCCGGCGCCCTTGGCTCCGGCAATGGCCTTGTCCACGCCTTCTTCCGTACCGGAAATGACGGTCTGGCCGGGACAGTTGAAGTTGGCTACGTCCACATCGCATTCCTGCGCCAGTTTGATGACGTTCTCATCGGAACCGCCGATCATCGCGGCCATGGTGCCCTTGGTGGCGTTGCAGGCTTCCTCCATGAAAGCTCCGCGTTTCTGAACCAGGCGCAACCCTTCTTCAAAGGAATAGGTACCGGCGGCGGCATGAGCCGTGAATTCCCCTAGGGAGAGGCCGGCGGCGGCTACGGGATTCAGGGACGGCGCCAGTTCCTTGAGAACGGCCAGACAGGCCAGGCCATGCACATACAGGGCCGGCTGGCAATTGCAGGTGCGGGTGAGTTCTTCGCCGGGGCCTTCAAACATGACGGTGGAGAGAGATTCCCCCAAGGCTTTGTCGGCCTGCTCAATCAGGGCTTTGGCGGTAGGATACTTGTCATACAAATCTTTGCCCATGCCCACCTTCTGGGCACCCTGTCCGGAAAACAATAATACTGCGTCCATAGTTGAGATACTAGTATACCGCCCGCAACGGAAAGAAGCAAGAGCGATCAAAAAACCTTATCCGTTAAAAATCCCGGCCATGCGCCATTCACGCATCAGGAACGGTTTTCAACTTCCAAACCATATGCCTCTCCGTCTCTTCCACCAAAACAGCCTGTACATCAACAGCATATTTTTTACTCATGCATTACAGCATATGCGGTATGGGAAATAATTTGAGCGCACGCTTCTTCACAAAAAATAAATTGGTGCCTTACCTTCATGTAGGCAATGAAGCGGATTCCAAATCCGTCCGAAATATCTTGAACGGGGAATTTCCCCGGAAAACAGGATATGGAAGACAGAGCCAACGACAGGCTCATGAATCACAGCCATTCCAAAAATAGTTACAATATTTTGGAAACAAAATATTTATATCTCTGATGAGATAAGCAGAATGGCAGAATGAAGTGTATTTTTTTGTTTCTTTCCGGCAACCATTATTGACGAAACATGGTAATCTTCTGTTCTCCGGTGGAATGGCCGCATCCATGAAAAGGCTTGTTTTCTACAAACTTTTTCCCCTTAACGTAAATGCTTCCCGGCGAATCAACCCTTGACTCCGGATTTGGAATCCGTTAAAGCCTTTCCATCCGATATTTTTAGCCCTTTACTCCAATAATCCTTGCATGAGTTTTCGCTATAAAACGCTCGTTTTTGCCAGTGTACTTTACATGCTACTGCCTGCCCTTATATTCATAAGTGGATGGGTTTCAGCATTTCCTGCAGGGATTTTCCTCTGTCTTGGGATCTTTCTTATTTACAGCCAAACGAAACACGCGCAGGGTAAACTATGCTTTGGGAAAAAATTACATCACCGCTCCCTGGTAATAGCCATGCTCATACTTTTCATATGGATTTTATTGGCCGGAATTGGAGGATTCTGGTACCAAAACGGGGATTTTGCATTTCGAAACGCGATGATGGGAGATCTTATCAACAAGCCGTGGCCAGTCATTTTTCCGGACGGTAAGATTTTCAATTACTATTTTTCTTCATTCCTGCCCGCAGCATTCTGCGGTAAATTCACAGGTGAATTCCTGGGACAAAAACTGATGGCCGTCTGGTCGTTTATCGGAATCGCCTTATGTTTCCTATGGTTCCTCAGCGCTTTGAAAAAAAACAGTATCTGGCTCATACTGTTGATTTTCATATTCTGGTCCGGCTTGGATATTATAGCCATTAGCGCAGAAAAAATTTTGGGAGGAAGCCACAACGACTACAAGGTATCGGGAATGACCGTAAACCTCCTTTATGGCTTCCAGCATGCCATTCCGGCCTTCCTGTGGAGTGCCTGCCTGTTGCATCCCCGCGTATCCAACCAAATGCTGGTGGTTATTTTTGCAGGATTATTATACACCAGTCCTCTGGACGCCGTGGGGGCTACGCCCCTCCTATGCGGCAGAATCCTTTTCCCTTTCCCCGGATTGCATCTTTCCTGGAATAGCGTCCGAAAAAGGATAAAAAGCATCATGACCTCTCCAGCATGCTGGATTTCCCTGCTATTTTCCTTTCCGGCCCTTGCATTCTTTGCAAATAACGATACCACTGCATCAGCGGAACGCATGGGGTGGACCTGGTTTTATAACCAGCCTCTGAATATCATTCTGGTTTTTGCCTGTGCCATTATTCCGGCATCCGTCGGATACCTTTCAGGCAAAAAATCCATTCTTTACTGGATCAGCGTTGCCTTGTTGATTTTATTGCCGTTATATCACGTATCGGGACTGGTCAATGACTTGGTGCACAAAGGAGCCGTTCCCGCATCTTTTGTCTTAATGTATTACTTTGCCAGATCCTGCATGCACGCCTCCCGGACGGCACGATTCTGGTTCTGGTCATACGGGCTTCTATCCTGTCTTGCAGCGCTATTTGCCTTGGCTGACCAGATTTCACTGGGTGCTGTAAAAAAACATTCCGTTCCAGTACCCACGGTATTGCGGAATGACTTGAACAGTTCCATCTACAACCTGAAAAATGAGCTCTGGATTTATAGACCCTACACCAACGATGCCTGTAAGCTGCCCACCTGGTTTTACCAGCATTCCGGAGAGGCTCAGGACGTTTGGATGAAATATCTCACTTTACAGCAAACTGCTGATTATGAATTCGATGGCACATGTCCATTTTTCCAACCACGGCGTCCATGGAGTTTCCCGGTAAAATGGGAATAATCACTTAATGGGAAGAGTCCCTGAACTCTTCCGAACAATGCTTGCAGAAGCCAAAACGGGAAAAGTACTCCATTATTTGGAATCTTGTCCTATTGCTCCGGTACTCCTCCCCTCAAGACGGGAAAATAAGCGGCTACTTTCCCCTCTTTCCCCTCTTTCCCCTCTTTCCCCTCATGCAATCGCCATGCCGGAAACGATGAAAAGTTTATCAAACAGGCCCGGAGTTCAGGGAAAAAGCAGAAACAGTGAGTAACAACCCTGTACAAGATCAGCGCCACAGCCAGCATCTACCTGGAATTCCTCTATTCCGGAATGGATGGATGAAAAGGAAAACACTCCTTCCCAAGAAAACACTTCCCCCCGCAAATGGAAGTTTGCGGGGGGAAGAATCACCAGGATGTCAAATCCCGGATATAACGCTTTTTTAAAACGCGGAACAAAAGAACTACCTTCAGGCAGTGGCTTCCGTCGTCGCGGGAGCTTCTTCCGTTTCAGCCGTTTCGCGGGGCAGATCAATGATTTCGATCATGGCCACGAGGGCGGAGTCGGTCATGCGCTGACCAAGCTTGATGATGCGGGTATAACCGCCCTTGCGTTCCGCGCAAAGGGGGGCGATTTCATCAAACAGGCGCTTGACGGCCGTCGTGTTGTGAATGGTGGCGATGGCCTGGCGGCGGGAATGCACGTCACCGCGCTTGGCAAGCGTGATGAGCTTTTCCACATAGGGGCGCAGAGCCTTGGCCTTGGCCAGGGTGGTGGTGATCCGCCCATTGAGGATGAGGCTGCATGCCTGGTTGGCGAGCAAAGCCCTGCGATGGGAGGCATTGCGCTGAAGCTTGGAGGTTTTTACACCGTGTCTCATGATGATATTTTTCTATGTGTGTTGGTTTTGTGAGATTTAGTCGTCGTCGTCTTCGATGTTGGCGGCAATCAGGTCCGCCAGGCCCACGGGGCTTTCCTCTTCCAGGCCCAGGCGCGGCTTGGCCTGCGGCACGGGGCCGGTCAGCAGGGAGGGGTCCACCTGGACGCCCAGGGAAAGGCCCAGTTCCAGCAGCTTGTCCTTGATCTCGTTGAGGGACTTCTTGCCAAAGTTGCGGTACTTGAGCATTTCGCTTTCGCTCTTCATGGCAAGCTGTCCGACGGTGGTGATGTTGGCGTTGTTGAGGCAGTTGGCGGCGCGTACGGAAAGCTCGATTTCGTTGACGCTCATGTTGAGCAGCTTGCGCAGGCGGGCCGTTTCCTCGTCCTGGACGGCGGAGGGGGCTTCCTCGAAGTTGACCTGGTTGTCGTCGTAGTTGACGAACACGTCCAGATGGTGGCGCAGAATGGCGGAGGCCTGGAGCATGGCGTCAGCCGGGCTGATGCGGCCGTCCGTCCAGACTTCAAGGGTCAGCTTGTCATAGTCGGTCATCTGGCCCACGCGGGTATTCTGCACGGAATACTTCACACGGGTAACTGGGGAGAAAATGGAGTCAATCGGAATCACGCCGATGGGCATGTCCGGCACCTTGTTTTCGTCGCCGGTGGCAAAGCCGCGGCCGACGCGCACCTGGAATTCGCATTCAAACATGGTGTCCTGGTCCAGGGTGCAGATGATCTGGTCGGGGTTAACGACCTGGTAAGTGGTATCGTCGGCAATATCGGCGGCGGTCACGACGCCCTGCTTGTGCACGCGCAGGGAAAGCAGGCGCGGTTCCTTGCCATGGTGCTTGAACTTGACTTTTTTCAGGTTCAACACGATTTCCGTGACATCTTCCACCACCCCGGGAAGGGAGGAAAATTCATGCTGGGCGCCGGCGATGCGGACGGAGGTGATGGCAGCCCCTTCAAGGGAGCCCAGAAGAACGCGGCGCAGGGAGTTGCCAAGCGTGTGTCCGTAACCGTTTTCAAACGGTTCCGCCACAAAGGTCAGATGGTTCGGATCGTTCGGATCCTCAATCTTTTCCAGGCGGCTGGGGACTTCAAAGCGGGCCAGCGTGGTAACGGCCGTTTCTTCTGCAGTAGTGGTTTCGTTTTCCGACATAATATAATGTAATGTACCGGGTTTCCCCTCAACACGAACACGGCGGGGCGACCCGCCTGAAGGACCAACGGCATGTTTTGGGAACGCTCGTGCGGGGAGCAATTTAACGATCTGCTTCCAACAATCAACTCTTTTCACGCATGCCGGCAATTTTTCTGTGACTTACCGTGTGTCATCTGGCATAGTGACGGGGTAAACGCACACACAAACTAATGAAGCATCCTGATTTTCTGGACAACAGGGATTTTACGGGGGAAGACAAGAAGCGCCCCTCCACCCTGCACATGGACACCAGCTACAAGGCCCTGGAAGGGGACGTAAAAAAACTTTCGGAAACCGCCTCTACCCGGCATGACCCCCGCTATTTGCAGGAATATATCAAAACGGGCATCAACATGGCGCAGTCGGACGCTTCCGACCACGATTTCACCGTCCTGATCCGCGCCGGGCGGGAGATGTACCGCGCCAACTGCGTGTTCGCGCCGTACCGCCACATCCGCAAGGTATCCATCTTCGGTTCCGCGCGCATCCGGCACGATGAGCCGGCCTATGAAACGGCGCGGGAATTCGCCCGGGAAGCCAACGAACACGGCTACATGGTCATCACGGGGGGAGGTCCCGGCATCATGCAGGCGGCCAATGAAGGGGCCGGGGAGGAACGCTCCTTCGGCCTGAACATCACGCTGCCCTATGAACAGACCTCCAACCATGTGGTGGCCAACAGCAACAAGTTGATCAACTTTTACTACTTCTTCGTCAGAAAGCTGAACTTCGTGGCGGAAAGCGACGCCATGGTAGCGTTCCCCGGCGGCTTCGGCACCATGGACGAAGTGTTTGAGACCCTCACGCTGATCCAGACCGGGAAAGCCACCATTTACCCCATCGTCCTGCTGGACTCCCCCGGCAAGACCTTCTGGCTGAACTGGCTGGCCTTCATCCGCGTGGAGCTGGTAGACGCCGGCCTCATTTCGGAAGACGACCTGCATCTGATCCACGTCACCAAGAATCCGGCGGAAGCCATCGACCACATCGACCGGTTCTACCGCATTTTCCATTCCTACCGCTTCATCGGGGACACGATCGCCATCCGCCTGAACGCCCCCATTCCAGCCCAGTGGGTGGAACACCTGGAACGGGATTTTGCAGACCTGATCCTGCCCGGAGGCCGCATGGTCCAGACCGGCCCCCTGCCGGACGAAGCGGACGAACCCCATCTGGACAAACTGCCGCGCATCGCCTTCCCCATCCGGCGCGGCAATTACGGCAGGCTGCGCCTGCTGATCGACCGCATCAACGAGGCCCCCAGCAGGACCTACACCCCCGCCCCCCATGCCTGAACTGTTTCCGGCATGGCTCATCCCCCTGGTCTTCGGGATGGCCGGGGCGTGCATAGGCTCTTTCCTGAACGTGGTCATTTACCGCGTTCCGCTGGGCATTTCCATCAATGATCCGGCGCGCTCCTTCTGCCCGGAATGCGATGAACCCATTCCCTGGTACCTGAACATTCCGGTCTTCAGCTGGCTGTTCCTGAGGGGGAAATCCGCATGCTGCCGGACACCCATTAGCTTCCGCTACTGGCTGGTGGAACTGCTGACGGCGCTCATCTTCGCGGCCATGGCCTGGAAATACGCGGATATGTCCCTGGCCGCCGCCGTTCTGCTCTGCGTGTGGAGCGCCCTGGCCATTGTCATCATCTTCATTGACGCGGAACATCTCATCGTTTACCGCTCCCAGGCGCTGGCCGCCGCCGCTGCGGGCGTGGGCGCCAGCTGCTTCTTCCCCTTCCTGCTGCCGGACAAGGATATCATGACCTGGACAGACGCTTTTCAAGGAGCCGTCCTGGGCGGAGCCGCAGGCTATGCCATCATCAGACTGGTCATTGAACTGGGCAAGCTGCTCTTCGGTTCATGGAAGGAGCATTTCGACACTCCCGCCGCATGGAGCTTGAAAGAGCCGGAATCCGACCATGAGGAATTGCAGCTTGTGGTCAACGGCCAGCGCCATGACTGGTCCATGCTTTTTCACCGCACTGCGGACAGGGCCGTGCTTTCCGGCGGTTCCGTCGTCATCGACGGAGAGGAGCAGTCCCCCGGCGACGTTATCTTGTACCGGGACAGAATAGAGCTGGAAAACGGAGACGTTTTTCCCCTGGAAAACGTGGAAAGTGTAGAAGGAGCCCTGACGGACATTCACGCAAGGCGGGAGGCCATGGGCTCCGGGGACGCCTGGATATTGATGATGGCCGGCTGCGTGGGAGGCTGGCAGGGAGCCGTTTTCTGCCTTTTTATCGGCTCTTTGCTGGGAATTGCCCAGGCTGTCGTCTCCCGCCTGGGTTTCGGTAAAAACCTCCCCTTCGGCCCTGCCCTGCTCAGCGCCGCCTTTATCTGGCTTCTGGGAGGCGACCGATGGTGGTTTCTGTACATCAGGTTCATTTCCGGAGAATAATTTCCTTTCCATGACACATTCAAGACCGCACCTGCAACAGGCTCGGTCTTATTTTTGTCGTTTTTCATTCACAGCCAGTGATTTTATCTATCCGCCGCCTTGTGGGCACATGGGGTCCGTCCCACCGGGTTTCCACCGTGATCTACGGAACATCCATATTTTTATTTTGAAACCAAACCCGGACTCGGGTGTTCATCATAACAAAGGGAGGTAATTCCGAACCGCCGCAAGATGTGCGGAAAGGATTCCCTCTCCAAACGCATTAACCTCACCACTCAAAAAATTATGACCAAACAAATGATATTAGCCGCAGCCTTCGCCGCGTGTTCGGCATTCGCCCAGGATGCGCCCGCTCCGGATATGCCCGGAGCTCCGGACGGCCAGCCGGCACCGGAAATGAGGGGGGCCCCGCGCCACAGGGGCGACGGTCCCCGCCGCCAGGGCCCCCGTCCTGGCCAGAGGGAACTCCAGATCAGGCAGATCAATCCCGGCATGATGATCATCGGGGAAGAACTTGTCATGGCCCGGTATGACACCGACAAGGACGGAAAGCTTTCCGATGAGGAAGTAGCCGTTCTGAAAGCCGATGTGCAAAAGGACCAGGAAGCCAAGAAGGCCGCCATCCTGAAGAAATTCGACAAGGACGGCGACGGCAAGCTCTCCGCTGAGGAAAGAAAAGCCATGCGGGAGGAATGGGCCAAGGATAATCCGGAAGCCGCCAAGCGCATGGAGGAAATGAAAGCCCGTCAGGAAGCCCGCAAGGCGGAAATGCTGAAAAAGTTCGACAAGGACGGAGATGGCAAACTCTCCGACGAGGAAAAGAAAGCCATGCAGGAGGAATGGGCCAAGGAACACCCGGGAGCCGCCAAGCGAATGGGAAAGATGAACAACCGCGGCCCCAGAGGGCCTGAAGCCGGAGACCGTGGCCGCGGTCCCCGCGGCCCAATGGCGGACGGCCCGCGCCACCAGGGAGGTCCGCGCTCGGAAGCTCCCCGTCCACCCAGAGCTCCGGAAGCTGTCTCTTATACACATCTGACG